>Ga0228701_1000860_pt1 | contig 22624 bp, 19 predicted proteins | sample McNCre117_Aug_MG_2_FD_178017 | JGI IMG/M metagenome (GOLD analysis project Ga0228701, IMG submission 178017) | Freshwater microbial communities from McNutts Creek, Athens, Georgia, United States - 11-17_Aug_MG | ecosystem: Environmental > Aquatic > Freshwater > Creek | place: USA: Georgia...
TGCCGGTGGTGGTTTCGGTGGCCAAGGCATGAACATGGAAGATATCTTCTCGCAATTCGGCGATATTTTCGGCGGAGGGGATGATAGTCCTTTTGGTAGTTTCTTTGGTGGAGGAGGTCGCGGAGGACGTCGTCAGCGCAAAGGAACTGACCTACGAATCAAGTTGAAACTCAATTTGGAGGAAATCGCGAACGGGGTTGAAAAGAAAATCAAGGTAAAGCGCCACGTCGCTTGTAAAACTTGCTCGGGTAACGGATCGAAAAACGGGACCGACTTAAAAACCTGTGGAACTTGTCAGGGATCGGGCCAGGTGAAACGAGTTCAGCAAACCATGTTGGGCCAAATGGTTACTTCTTCAACCTGTCCTACCTGTTCCGGAGAAGGAAAAAGCGTGGGTGCAAAATGTGATGCTTGTTTCGGCGAGGGTCGTGTGCTTGAGGAGGAAATTATCCCAATTAAAATTCCAGCGGGTGTTTCCAACGATATGCAATTATCCATGTCGGGCAAAGGAAATGTACCGCCCCGCGGTGGTGTGGCAGGAGATTTACTAATCGTTATCGAAGAAGAGGCACATGAGGTCTTGCATCGCGATGGAAATAATGTCATTTACGACTTATACATCAGTTTTGTGGATGCAGCCTTAGGAACTTCGGTAGAGGTCCCAACCATCGGTGGAAAGGCAAAAATCAGCATTGATGCTGGAACGCAAGGAGGCAAAATCCTTCGCTTAAAAGGAAAGGGAATAAAAGAATTGAATGGATATTCAATTGGAGACCAATTGGTACACGTAAATATTTGGACGCCGAAGCAGGTCAACAAAGAGGAACGTGAGTTATTGGAGAAATTAAGAGAATCTGAAAACTTTGCGCCCCAGCCAGGAAAATCGGAAAAGGGATTCTTCCATAAGGTGAGAGATATGTTTTCTTAGACGTTGGACGTTAGACGTTGGACGTTAGAAAAAAAGCCCAAGCATGACGCTCGGGCTTTTTTTATGAATCAATACTTTCTAATTGAATTGTTTACTCCACTTATCCACAGGCGCTAGAATAGACGCATATCGATTCGCAGGTATTGGTGAATTCGTCAGAATCGAACCGATAATGCTCATCTCATACCAAGCAATTTGAATATCGCGATCATGTCCCCGAACAGAATCACCCGTTAAATAATAATTCAACGCGCGATCATTACGTGTGATCATCGTTTTAGAAATAGCAAGCGCTTTGGTATAATCCCCTACCTCGATGAATAAAGCAACCATTCTTGCCGAGAACTGATCATAAGGAATCACCTTGTCTGGCATGATTTTCTCTAAATGATCCAGCACTTTCTTCGCCATGGCTTTATTCCCTTCTTGTATAAACTGTTCCGCCAAGCGATAAGTGCTTAAACGTAAAGTCACACTTGGAATACCCATGTAGAAATCTCCATGATAGTAAATCTTTTCATCGTTCAAACCTCGCCAATACATCTTGTTCAACATGTTGTCGGCCATAATATTCGAATCCACAAAACCATCCAAAGCCCCCGGAATTTTAAATGGCATCAATCGATAGGCATATCCCTCCAATTGCATACTCTCCTTCAAGCCAAGATATTGATCTCCTGGTAAGGTAGAGGCGAAATAAATAGGACGCTTCCAGCCATTTAAGGCATTGTTGGCAATAACCTCTAATTGAATCAACTCTCCCTTGAAGATATTTTTCGATGGCAATTTCCATCCCAAAATTCCTGATAAAAGTGGGGTATAACGCTTAGGGAACCAGTTCGAATTGGCCACCTGCGCTACATTGACAGGTATCGTTAGTGAATCACATGGAAAAGTAAAGATGGTTTCCCCCATGGAAGTTTGTGCTTGGATGGTCGGAGATTCCTTATGCAATAAATCCAAATAATCCGGCAAAGACATCGACTGAATGTTGGGTTTCTCATCGTACATAATTTGATCATTCACTCCCTCCAAAAATTGATCTTTCTTTAAACCAATAGGAAGTGGAGCCGACTCATAAGTCTGACGCTTCATTTGATCAATGTACCAATCCGTACCTAATAGAGACAAATTACATACACGAACATCCGTACGGAAACCCTCGACCTCTTGTACATACCACAACGGGAAAGTATCATTATCTCCACCCGTAAATAAAATTGCGTTAGGCGCACATGAATTCAACAGGTTTTTGGCAAAATCAATTTGGTGATATCGACCACTGCGATCGTGATCATCCCAGTTTTGTTGTGCCAAAATCACCGGCGCAGAAAAACTAAATACGGTCAATAAGGCCCAGCGAACTTGAGGTGCCTTAATCAATTTAGTTAACCATTCGGCCAACTGCATCACGCCTAATCCAGCCCAAATAGCCAAGAAATAGAATGAACCCACATAAATGTAATCCCGTTCACGCGGTTCTGCAGGAGGCGAATTTAAGTAGACCGCTAGCGCTACTCCTGACAAGACAAACATCATGATGGTGACCAAAAAGTCTTTCTCATTCTTTCGATAAAGCAAATAGAAACCTAAAAGCACCATGATAATCGGCAAATAATAATAATTATTACGCGCCTTATTATTCTTTAAAACATCGGGCAATTTAGTTTTATCCTCGAAGGGATTCGATATCGCATAAGCTCCTTCTAAATCGCTTTCCCGACCGATGAAATTCCACAACAAGTAACGCGTATACATATTACCCAACTGATGTGTAAACATGAAACGAAGGTTGTCCCCAAAACTAGGCTTTTGACCTGCAGGAATACCCAACATCTCTTGATACATCTGCACATGAGATCCTGAATTACTCCATACGCGTGGCAACAACATTTGTTGGTCCTTCTGGTAAACGTACTCCGGCTTATTCGTATAAACCTCATACTTACCATCTTTCATCTTATAAACATCCTCCCCTTTCTTAAAATCCTCAATCTGAGCCGTGTAAACGGGACCATATAACAAGGAACGAGAACCATATTGTTCACGCTTCAAATACTTCAAAAAGTTTAAGATGTTACTAGGGTCGTTCTCATTAATCGGTGGATTGTATCCTGAACGCACCAAAGCAACTGTGTAGGTTGAATAACCAATCAACAAGAATACGAAAGAAAACAAGGCCATGTTCAACAACAATTTGCCATGTTGGTAAGAATAGCGAATCCCAAAAACTACAGCAGCCAAAAGACATAACATGAAGAAAATGGCACCTGAACCATAGCCCATTCCTAAGCTGTTGACGAACTGTAATTCAAACCAAAACGCCACAGATGGTAACCCAGGAATAACCCCTGAATTAATTATTCCCAAAATAAATAAACCCACCAAAACGGCGATAAATCCGCCTTTGTAGGTTGGGGTTTCCGTCTTCTTGAAATACCACAACAAGGCCAAAGCAGGCAATGTCACCAAGTTTAGTAAGTGGACACCAATGGATAAACCAACCAAATAAGCGATAAACAGGATCCATCGATTTGCTTTGGCTTCATCCTCCACCAATTCCCATTTGAAGGCCGCCCATACGACAATGGCCGTAAAGAATGACGACATGGCATAAACCTCTGCCTCAACTGCTGAGAACCAAAAAGTATCAGAAAACGCATAAATCAATGAACCTACTGCACCAGATAATAAAAGAATCGCTCCTTCAGACTGAGAAAGTTCCGCAAAAGGCTTCCGAAGTACCTTTCGTCCTATCATCACGATGGTCCAATGCATGAATAGAATGGTAAAAGCACTGGAAACGACCGACATCATATTAATCCAGAAGGCCACACGCGTCACATCGCCCAAGGCTAAAAATGAAAACATCCGACCAATCAGAAGAAACAAAGGCGCTCCTGGAGGGTGCGGCACTTGCAATTTATAGGCGCAAGCGATAAACTCGCCACAATCCCAGAAGGACGCTGTCGGCTCAACGGTTAACGTGTAGGTAACAAGGGAGATAAGAAAGACAATCCAACCAACTAGGTTATTATTGCGTTGAAAATTTTGCATAGGTTAAAATTAAAACTCAAAGAAAATGGATTGCAGGCAATCCATCAGGTTAATTCTTGTTAATTAAATTGACGCAAGAAACGAACGTCATTTTCAGTAAATAATCGAAGATCTTTAATTTGGTATTTCAGCATTGTAATCCGCTCAATTCCCATACCAAAGGCAAAACCCGAATATTTTTTGGAGTCGATTCCTACATTTTCCAAGACATTCGGATCCACCATTCCTGCGCCACCGATTTCAACCCAACCAGCCTGCTTACATACATTACAGCCATCCCCTTTACACAAAAGACAGGTGATATCCATTTCAGCACTTGGCTCCGTAAATGGGAAATAGGATGGACGGAAACGGACTTTCGTATCTTTTCCAAACATCTCCTTGGCAAAATGATAGAGACTATCTTTCAAATCTTTAAAGCTAACATCCTCATCCACATAAAGTCCTTCCACTTGGTGAAATAAGCAATGTGCGCGTGCTGAAATTGCTTCATTACGAAACACACGACCCGGCATAATCGAACGAATGGGAGGCTTTTGGTATTGCATCAACCGAACTTGAACATTCGAGGTATGCGTACGTAACAAGACATCGTCTTGAATCTCCCCCTTCCCTTTTTCAATAAAAAAAGTATCCTGCATCTCACGCGCCGGGTGATTAGGAGGAAAATTCAAAGCGGTAAAGTTGTAAAAATCCGTTTCGATCTCAGGTCCATCTGAAACCGAGAACCCCATCCGATTGAAAATTTCCAAAATCCGCGCTCGAACAATGGTCAATGGATGCATCGAACCATGCTGAACGGGATCCGTTAGGGTTAAATCATCGGGAACCTTAACACTCGAATCCCCATCTGCAAAGGCTTCTTGAGCGAGTGAAAATTTGCCTTCCGCTAAGTTTTTCAGCGCATTTAATGCTTGACCTACCTCCCGACGATTTTCAGCCGGAACATCCTTCAATCCATCAAATAAAGCCGCAATGCGTCCTTTCCGACCTACAAAAGCAATTCGAAACTGCTCTAATTCCGCTTCATTACTAATTAAAAATGATTCAACTTCTAATTGAATCGCTTGAATTTGATCGTTCATAAATAATTATAAGATTTTCAATCCCAGCGTAGCTTGCCATAAGGATGCTTTTTGAGAAAAATTAACCCCTTGTGGCAAGGGTACGGTCTTCGATAAATCGGTCACATTACCTTCATAGCGAACATCCAACGTCAAACCTAATAAATCGATACCCGCACCAGCAGTGTACGAAACATAGGCATTTTGTGTCGCAGCTTGAAGCGAACCCAAATTTACACCGATCGCTTCTGCAATCGAACTATTTGAGTTCATACTATATGAAAACACGGGGCCTGCCATGACATGCAAAGGTCCCAAACGGTAACCCAACATAACGGGAACATCCAAACTGGTATATTTAACATCAAATTGAAGCCGTTGGGACGTTATTGTCCTTAACACATCAAATGAACCATTTTTATAAGAGACTAGTAATTCTGGTTCAACAAAAATTCTACGACCCAAGCGCATATAAGCACCAGCGGTATATCCCGACTTCGCATTGATATTATCAACGACAAATCCACCAATACCGTTCACTGTCAAACCATCCGTTTTAATGTTTGCCATGGAAACTCCCCCCTTGATTCCTAAACGGAAAAAATTTCCCGTAACCTTCTTAACTGGCATCAAAAATTGCGCATGGCTAGGCGTTGCAAAAACGCTTAAACCAATGATTACCCAAAATAATCGTAGCTGCTTTGTCATAGAAATGATATAATTATCAATGAATCAGTAAAATTATCCTTTTTCAACCGAAAAAAAAGAAAAAACCAACGAAAAGCGTATTTTTGAGCGCTAATTAAATCAACCTGTGGCTAAAGCTAAAACCTCCTTTTTCTGTCAATCTTGTGGACATCAAGCCCCTAAATGGCTCGGCAAATGTCCTTCATGTCAAGAATGGAACACCTTTGTAGAAGAATTGGTAGAGGTAAGCAGCCATCCGGCCGAAGTTTGGAAATCCCCAAGCCAATCCCGAAGCAAGCCACAGCCCAAATTATTACAGGAAGTCGACTTCGAAAGCCTGCCTAAAATTGCTTGTTCCGACACAGAATTCAGTCGGGTACTTGGTGGAGGCATCGTCCCAGGCAGTTTGGTTTTAATTGGCGGTGAACCAGGCATCGGGAAATCTACACTCCTTCTGCAAGTTGCTCTGTTGTTAACTGGGACCAAAATACTCTACGTTACCGGTGAGGAATCGGAACAACAAATCAAACTACGTGCTGATCGCTTGGAAAAGAAATCGGATAGCCTGTACATCCTAACCGAAACAAACACCCAAACGATATTCAAACATTTGGTTGACCTTGAACCCGAATTAATCATCATCGATTCGATTCAAACATTATTTTCAGATCAAATCGAATCAGGTCCAGGCTCCGTATCTCAAATTCGGGAATGCGCCTTAGAGCTCATGCGATTTGCGAAAGAATCCAATACGCCCATTTTCTTAGTAGGTCATATTACCAAAGAAGGGTCCATTGCAGGCCCTAAAGTCCTCGAACACCTCGTGGACACTGTCTTACAATTCGAAGGGGACCGACACATGATTTACCGAATTCTTCGTACGACGAAGAATCGCTTTGGTAGCACATCCGAATTAGGCATTTATGAAATGTTAGGTTCAGGCTTACGTGCCGTAACCAATCCTTCAGAAATTTTATTGTCTCAACGGGATGAACCCGCATCAGGTGTGGCTATTGGAACGCTGATGGAAGGTAATCGTCCCCTATTGGTTGAGATTCAATCCTTAGTTTCCACGACTTCCTACGGAACGGCCCAAAGAACCGCGAATGGTTATGATGGGAAACGCTTAAACATGCTTTTAGCTGTCATCGAAAAGCGTGGAGGCTATAAATTAAGCACGCAAGACGTTTTCTTGAATATCACGGGAGGAATCCGAGTAGATGACCCGGCATTGGATTTGGCGACCTGCCTATCGGTCGTTTCTTCCTACGAAGACAAAATCATTGATTCCTCCAAATGCTTTGCCGCCGAGGTGGGCCTTGGAGGAGAATTACGTTCCGTTACCCGCATCGATCAACGCATCGCTGAAGCTGAGAAACTTGGCTTTAAAGAAATCTGGATTTCGAAATACAACTTGAAGGGCCTGAATTATAAACCCAAAAGCATTCAGATTAAATCGGCCGCCAGTCTGATGGATGTCATCATGAACATCTGGCGCCAAAGCTAGCCTCCGGATAATTCACTTTTACCAGATGTAATCCCTGTGCAGGAACCGCGCGGCCTGCTTCTTGCCGACTCTTCGATTCCAATATCCGCTGTAAATCTGCCTTTGTCCATTTTCCCATCCCAATTTCCAGGAGCGTCCCAACCACCGCACGAACCATGCCACGTAAAAATCGATTCCCTTCGATGGTGAAAACCAAGGTATCGCCATGCATTTCCCAGAAAGCACGCATGATTGTACAATCGAAGGTATTGACTTCCGTCTTCACCTTCGAAAAACATTGAAAATCAGTGTGATGGAGCAGTAATTGAGCCGCCTCATTCATCGCCTCCACATCCAAGTCGGCCTCATACCAATAGGCAAAATCACGCAAAAAAGGATTTTTATGGCGGGTGATTCGATATTCGTAGATCCGCGAGGTAGCATCAAAACGCGCATGAAAATCATCAGCCACGGAATAAATCGCTTGAGCAGTCAAAGCAGGGGACAGCATTCGATTTAAGCGATAAACGAAATTCGAATCAATACTTGATTCTGTATCAAAATGAGCAATTTGATGCGAGGCGTGAACGCCAGTATCCGTCCGACCGCTTCCGGTGATCGAAATCACTTCCCCCACTAATTGGCTTAATTTTTCCTCTAATTCCGCCTGCACACTCGATGCATTCGGTTGGATCTGATACCCATGAAACGAGCCGCCATCATAAGCGAATTGCAGTGCATAGCGGCTCATCTTGAAATTATTTTGTTAAGGCTGTTTCTAAAGCCGTGAAATAAGAACCTGAAGCCTTCGCTAAGGTACTTACCACTTGGCCATCCACCACCATATCGGATCCCTTCACAGTACCTAATTGGGTCGACTTCACGCCTAAACCAGCTAAATAAGCTTCAAATTCTGCTTTTTTGGCAGGAGATACCGACACAATCACACGCGATTGCGCTTCACCAAACCACATGGCATCTTGACGAATGCCTGCAGTTGATTTTACATCAAATCCTAAGCCACGCGGGAATGCTGATTCAGCTAAGGTTACTAAAACACCTCCGTCTGAGACATCATGTGCCGACTGGATTAATTTGCCTTCGATCAAGCCCATGATTCCTTTTTGAACCAATTGCTCCGTTGGCAAATCGAAATGCGGTGCCGGCGAAGCCTTCACCTTGCGGTATGAATATAAAAACTCAGAAGAAGCGATGTCATTCACGGACTCTCCTACTAAGTAAACCAAATCACCTTCAGCCTTGAAATCCAAGGTCATCTTATTTTCTGCTTTCTCCAAGATACCCAACATACCAATTGTCGGCGTTGGGAATACTGGGCCTTCATCGGATGATTGGTTGTAGAAACTCACGTTTCCGCCCGTTACCGGTGTCTCAAACGCCTCACAAGCCTTCTTCATTCCCTTAATAGCACCCACGAATTGCCAGTAAACTTCTGGAACGTAGGGATTACCAAAATTAAGACAGTTGGTAATCGCCACAGGCGTTCCTCCTGAACAAACAATATTTCGAGCCGCCTCCGCAACTGCCATCGCACAACCCTCTTCAGGATCTGCGTTTACATAACGTGAATTACAGTCGACCGTAATAACAATCGATTTATCCGATCCATGTACCTTCACAACTCCCGCATCCGATGGAGCATTGGTATTACGATTTGCACGACCAATCGATGAATCATATTGTTCCGCTACCCACTTCTTCGAAGCGATATTGGGGTGATTCATCAAGAAATCAAAGGCCTTTGGCAATTCTGCCGCTGGAATATCTTGTACGGAATTGATATCAAATTTCTTGTACTCTTGGTAATAAGCCGGCTCCTTGTACTCACGGTGATATACCGGAGCGCCTCCGCCCAATACCAAATCATCCGCAGGAACATCGGCTACCAAAACTCCGTCTTGATAAAATTCCAAACGTTTGGTATCCGTTACCGTACCAATTTGTTCGCAATTCAGATCCCACTTATCAAAAATCTTCTTCGCCTCCGCTTCACGTCCTTTTTCTACGACGATCAACATACGTTCTTGTGACTCCGATAACAAGATCTCAAACGGCTTCATATTCGCCTGGCGCGTTGGAACTTTGGATAAATCGATGATCATTCCATGTTCTCCTTTCGCCGACATCTCCGAGGTCGAGCAAATAATACCCGCCGCGCCCATGTCTTGAATACCAATCACACAACCCGCTTCAATAATCTCCAAGGAAGCTTCCAATAATAATTTCTCTTGGAAAGGATCACCTACTTGTACCGCAGGTAACTTCTCCGTGGATTTAGCCGTAATATCCTCCGATGCAAAACTCGCACCACCGATACCATCCTTCCCCGTTGCAGAACCCACAATAAATACCGGATTACCTACGCCATAGGAAATAGCAGATGCTTGCTTTCCAACCTTCAAAATACCTGCAGAAAAAGCATTCACGAGCGGATTCACATTGTAGCAATCATCAAATTGCACTTCACCTCCAACCGTAGGAATACCAAAGGCATTACCATAATCACCAATTCCCTTCACAACTCCCTTCACCAACCATTTAGTTTTGGCTAATTCAATGTTTCCGAAACGCAAGGAATTTAATTGAGCAATTGGACGAGCACCCATCGTGAAAATGTCACGATTGATACCTCCAACACCCGTTGCCGCACCTTGATAAGGCTCTAAAGCAGATGGGTGATTATGGGATTCAATCTTAAACGCACAACCTAAACCATCCCCTAAATCCACCAAGCCAGCGTTTTCTTCTCCGGCTTTGGCCAACATACGTGGTGAGTCTTTCGGTAAAGTCTTCAACCAAACAATGGAGTTCTTGTAACTGCAGTGCTCTGACCACATGACAGAGAAAATAGATAACTCAGTAAAATTCGGTTTACGCCCTAAAATCTCCTGAATACGATCATATTCTTCAGGCAATAATCCCAATTTTTTGGCTGTTTCTACGGTTGGTAGGCTTTCGTTAGATTCCACGCTGGTATGTTAATTAAAAAATGTTGTTGCATCGACGCAAGAAGCGACAAAGGTAATAAATTTCACTAAGAGAGTCGAAAAAATATAGTGTAAAATATCAAATTGTAGAGACGCGAAGTATCACGTCTCTACAAAAATCAAATCCCCCAATATTCCCGATCCTCCGGAACATCGACATCCCTAAATTTATCCGAATAATGAACGATTTGACATAGCATCGGATTTTGGCGCCAAAATTTACCTAAACCTTGATCACCGCTCCAATGCTTAAACAAAGGTCTTAATGCACTTGGAATCAAGACAGGGGGAGAATTAACTCCTTGAAATGATGCGACGATGGCTCGATGGGGATTCGCCAACGAAGTCAAGTTCGTTAAATGGGAGGTAGTCAAAAAAGGTAAGTCGCACAATAGCACTAGTACATCTTGTGAAACATCGACAGTACTGAGCCCAACGGCAAGCGTTTCCCCCATCCCTTTTTCCCAATCTTCGACTTGGACAAAAGACGTACTCGGGAACTCCTTCTGCAATTTTTCAACAATCTGAATCGATTGATCCACTTCAGCCCCTAGACATACTACTACCTCCTGGCATACAGAAAATGCTAGGCGAATAGATCGCTCCAAGAGGCTTTGACCCTTATAAACCAATAATTGTTTCGCTTCCCCTAAACGAGAGGATGCCCCCGCCGCTAATATTACTCCGACCATTTATATGGAACTTAAATCAAATGGTAGCGTACGCACACGTTTTCCCGTCGCGAGAAATATTGCATTACATAATGCAGGAGCAATCGGCGGTAAACCAGGCTCACCAACGCCACCCGGCTCTTCCTCACTTGGCATAACAAATACCTGACAAGGTGGAACTTCCCCCTGGCGCAACACCGCGTAATCATGGAAATTACTTTGGTCGGTCTTGCCATGGGTCCGACTGATTTGATTTTTAATCGCGGCAGAAAGCCCGTAAACTAAATTACTCTCTACCTGGGCTTTGATATTATCTTCATTCAAAGGGAAACCACAATCGATGACAGAATAAACTTGCTTAATCTTCACACCCGTTCCATCCTTCTGAACTTCAAAAGCATGCGCAACGATACTTGCGAATGATCGCGCAATTGCAATACCAATTGCCACTCCTTTTTTACGTTTAACCTGGTAATCTGAAATTTCGGCAAGTTTATTTAATACGGCCACAAAACGAGGTGAATCACGCAATAGATGTAAACGTAGCGCCAAAGGATCCTTTTCTCCCTCGTGCGCTAACTCATCCATAAAGGATTCCTGTGCAAAGACGTTTGTGGAGGCATAAACAGAACGCCACCACAACACAGGCATTTGTGGATCTACCCATGAAAATGAATTCCGACGAGCCGGGAAAGCATACGGGCTATCCGCCAAATTAATTCCCTCTCCCGCCCATGGATCCGGATTATTCCGCATATCCGCCTTAAATACAGATGCCATAATCGATGCACCATTCAAACGATGTTCGAAGGCCAATACATTACCATCCTTATCCACGCCACCTTGTAGCGCAGAAATCATACCAGGACGATAGGGTCCCTGTTGGATATCATCCTCCCTCGTCCAAATAACCTTAACGGGCGCATTGGTTTGACGGGATAAATTAGCGGCTTGCATGACGAAGTCGAAGACGGCTTTCCGACCAAAGGCTCCACCTAAAAAGGTTACATTAACTTTAATCTTTTCAGGCTTCACACCCAGGTAAGTGGCTAAATCATTAACCAAACCATCTGGACCTTGCACAGGCGCCCAAACTTCAACTTGGTCTCCTTGTACATATACCGTTGCATTGCATGGCTCCATCGGGGCATGTGACATAAACGGTGTTTGGTAAGTCGCCTGAATCTTATAATCAGACAGCTGTAAAGCTTTCGAAAAATCGCCTACCTTGTCTTCCTTGTATTCGTTTCCTTCCCGAAGTGCCGCCGCGCGTGCTTGATTAAAATATTGTTCCGTGGCGCTTTCAGCAAATCCCAAGGCATTCCAATCAACCGTAACTTCCTTCTTTGCTTTTACAGCCGCCCAATACGAATCGGCCACAACAGCAATGGCGTCCGACTTCGAACGTATTTTTTGATCGAATGCCGCATTGTCTGCGAAGGGTCCGTGAAAAAAGACACGCTCCGTTTTTAAGACGAAACGAACACCTTTCACCGACATGGCCTTATCAGCTTGAAAGCTCTTGACCTTTCCATAAATGTAAGGGGAATGAATAATGCTCGCATAAAGCATACCCGGCAGTTGGACATCCATACCAAACACCGCACTCCCATCCACCTTGGCAGGAACATCCGGACGTTTGGATGGCTTACCCAATTGCTTAAATTCCGAAAAGGATTTCAATTTCGGTTTTTGAGGAACAGGTAAATGAGAGGCCTCTTCGACTAATTCGCCGTAGTTGAATTGAGCCTTCGTTAATTTATTGATGACCACGCCATTGTTTGTGCTACAATCCGAAGGACTTACTTTCCATCGATTGGCTGCGGCTTGAACCAACATCTCACGTACAGCAGCACCAGCAGTACGCATGGGGATCCAACGGGTACGAACAGAAGAAGAACCTCCGGAAAGTTGGGAACCAAAACGAGCAGAACCATCTGTCATCTGAATTTCGACATCCTCCAATAAGACATCTAACTCTTCAGCTAATAACAGTGGAAGTGCCTGGTAAGTCCCCTGCCCCATGTCGGGACGCGGATTAAATAAGGTCACCTTCCCAGATTCATTGATAATGATGTATGGGTTAATCTCCACACCTAATGCGGGATTGTATTTTTGAATTTGGGCTACGCTTCCTTTGGAGGAAAATCCCAAAGCCAAAATAAAAGCAGATTGCGAGCTAATGCGTAAAAAATCGCGGCGAGAGGTTTGTGTTTTCATGGCTTAGGATTTTTTAGCGTTTTGAATCTTTTTAGCAGCAGCGTGTATGGCCTTGCGCATGCGCGGATAGGTACCGCACCGACAAATATTTCCGGCCATGGCAGCATCGATGTCGTCATCACTCGGATTCGCGTTCGAAGCAAGCAAAGCGGACGCTGCCAAAATTTGTCCGGATTGACAATAACCACATTGAGGAACTTGAGCCTCTATCCATGCCTCTTGGACAGGATGAGTTGCCTTTTCGGATAAACCCTCGATGGTGGTTATTTTGTCGGTCGGCTTCAACGTCGATACCGGCGTTGAACAAGATCGAATGGGAGAACCATTCAAAAGAACGGTGCATGCGCCACAAAGACCCATTCCACATCCAAATTTTGTACCCGTATACCCGATGGTATCCCGAATAACCCAAAGCAAAGGTGTGTCAGAATCCACTTCCACTCGGTGCTTTTTCTTGTTAACGTTTAGTTGATAAATCGACATAAGAAATTGTTTATACAGCTAAATTTACAACAAACATTCTATTTTTGCTGTATGCTTCAACCGGAAGAAATAAAATTCATTCAGGAACACCTACAGCAAGATCCATCTATCCTTGCGTTAACAGCTAATAAATATCCGACCCTGGATATCAAAAAGCTTGCGGCTCAAATACAGGCGCGACAAAAACTAGTGGACAAACTACCTACGTGGGTAGCTAATCCGGCTATTTATTTCCCGGCACAAATCTCGCTGGAGCAAGCATCCTCGGAAGCCACGGCCTTATTTAAAGCAAACTTGGTAAAAGGAAAACTAATTGATATTACCGGTGGCATGGGGGTGGATGTTTGGGCCTTTTCCCAGACCTGCGTAAAAGTGACCTATGTAGAGCAGCAAACTGAATTAGTGAATCGAACCCGATATAATCATGCTGTTTTAGGGTTGTCGAATGTAAATCACGAGGAAGGCAATGGAGTGGATTATATATCAGCTGATTTTGATTGGATCTATGTAGATCCGGCTCGACGGGATCAGCAGGGCAATAAAGTGATTTTATTTAAGGATTGTCAACCCAACGTCTTGGAGTTATTGAGTTATGCAAAAGAGCGTAAGTTATTAATTAAGACGAGTCCGGTTTTAGATATCCAACGTGCGATTAAAGAATTGGAGGGTGTGGAAAAGGTGTTTGTTGTCGCTTATCAACAGGAAGTTAAGGAGTTGTTGTTTGTTAAGTCGGAGGTCAACCTACTCAACCCTCCCATTGACTTGATCGAATTAGCCAATGAGCGATCTCTTCTATTTACGAGCAGCATGGAAGCAGAAAAGGAAGCCAAAATGAACTTAGGCGATGCGGGCAATTACATATATGAAGTACATCCCACGATTCTGAAAGCAGGGTTTTTTAAAAAAATTCAAGAGTTGGGAGTCTGGCAATTAGGCCAGCATACGCATTTGTACAGCTCTAATGAACGAGTTTATGATTTTCCTGGAAAGGTTTATGAAAAAATTTCTTCGGGGCCCGTGCAACGCGAATGGTTGATACCGCATCTTGGGGACTTACGTGCCAACATAAGTACCAAGAATTTTCCGATGAAGGCGGAGGCGCTCCGTCAAAAACTAAAACTAAAAGATGGAGGGGAGTTCACGCTCTTTGGTATTCAAAACAAGCATGAAAAAAATGAGCTCATCTTGTGCAAAAAATGTCCTTAATAATTTACCTTTGCTCATTGCATTCAACAAATTAGTCCGTATGAAAAGATTCATTTTCGCAATTGTATTAAGTTTCTCGTGTGTTTCACTTTTCGGTCAGGTTTTTACGGGCATGGACGAGATTGAAAAAGCAAAGAAAGAAGGTTTTTATACCTATGTGAATTCCGAAGAGAAATATGTCATTGAATCGTGGAAGAAGTTTTTGAAAAAATACGGATCCGTGGAAGCTGGACGTGGCGGCGCAATCAATGTCTATCAGGCGAAAATTTCAGATATTTCAAGTTCTCCCGTAACCTTGTTGTCTAAAACGAGTGAAGAAAAGAACAAAACAAAATTATTTGTTTCCATCGCGACTGGGCCAGACACCTACATTCAAAACGGTCATGAGAAATACCGGGATGCAAGTAATTGGTTGGAAGAATTCGTTAAACTCATCAACTTAGAAGAGGACGTTCGTACGCAAGAAAAGGCATTAAATGATTTAATTGCGACAAAAACAAAGAACCAAAAGGCGGCAGAGCGAATGATTCGCGAATTGGATTCAAATCGACGTCAAACCGAATTGTTAACCAAGAAATTGGAGGAGGCGAAGATTGAAAAAGAGAAGATCTTAGCCAATCAAGAGCAAAACAAATTAGATCAAAAGGCCAATGAAGAGGCTATTGTAAAGCAAGCGCAGAAGTTTGAAGAGGCCAAGAAAAAAGTCAATTAATACGATGAAGAAAATCTATTTCCTATTATTTGTTTTGATTGCACCATTCTTGTTCAGCAATTTTGGGCTGGTAGAATATGCAGTCTTGCATCCTAAGACCATTCAAACGGATTCGCTGAAAGCTAAGCAAAAGCATGTGGTCCTATATGCCAATGCTGAACCAAGAATAGAAACGAAACCAGACGAGAAGGGAAATCGCGAAACTACATCAACACGATGGACGCAATACATCGCAATGGGCTTTAAAGCAATTTTAGGTTTCTTGCTACATATTTTGGCTCGTTTTTAATGCCTAAATTCCAACTAACTTGTCGTGTTTCCGCCTCCATGCCTTATGTTTGGAAGCGCTTCACAGCTGAACTTTTAGCGAAACTAGCTCCTCCCTTCCCGATCGCGCGCATCATCCGATTCGATGGGTGTCAGGCGAATGACCAAGTCATTATCGAACTTGATTTTCTCGTCTACAAAACACGATGGACATCCAAGATTACCTCCTACCAATTTGATGGGCAATCACATGTATTTGTCGACGAGGGTGTCATTGTTCCCTTCGGAATGGTGGCATGGAGACATGAGCATCGAATTGAGGCAAGTGGAGAAAATAATACGCTTGTCATTGACAAAATTCAATTTCAAACCAACAGCAAACTTTTAGACTTGCTATTATTTCCGTTTATTTGGGGAATGATTGCATACCGCATGCCGCTTTATAAAAAGCACTTACGTCAACCGAAAACCTTATGAAACTTAGCTTAACTCAGAAAATCATCATTGGATTCGTACTAGGCCTTGTTTTGGGCGAGTACCTCTTTATCACCTTAGCACCGGAAGTCAGCCATGACATCGCTAATAAAGTGCAGGTGATTTCGAAAATATTCCTTCGATTGATTAAAATGATTGTTGGTCCACTTGTGTTTTGTACGCTTGTTGTGGGAATTGCCAAATTAGGTGATTTCAAGGCGGTTGGCCGCATTGGTGTGAAAACCATCGGTTACTTTTATTTCGCCACGATATTATCCCTTGTCACCGGATTAGTGGTTGTCAATGTTACAAAACCGGGGAGTTTACAAAGTTGGCCTAAACCAAGCGCAGGAACCGAGACAGGAATCGATGCAAGCAAGACGAAATCCTTGGAAGATTTCATCTTACACATATTCCCGGACAGTTTTTTTAAGGCATTGGCGGAAAATGAAATACTTCAAATCGTTATTTTCTCGCTGTTTTTCGGGGTTGCTTTGGGTTCCATTGGAGAGACAGGAAAACGCTTAATTCATGTAATTGAGAACTTGGCAGAGGTCGTTTTCAAAATGGTAAATTACGTGATGGAGGTAGCTCCCTATGCGGTATTTGCGGCGATGACGACTGTAGTGGCCAACAAAGGTTTAAGCATACTAATCAGTTATGGCTACCTGATGATTTGTTTCATGGGTGGATTGTTATTTTTTACGACAGTCATCTTATGGATCATTGCTGCTGTCAACGGAATTAACTATTGGAAATTATTGAAGGAATTAAAGGAGGCATTGTTGATTTCATTCTCTACGGCAAGTTCGGAGGCATCTTTTCCACAAACCATTGCTGCTTTAGAGAAATTCGGATGCAGTCGGCGCATCGTAGGTTTTGTCCTTCCACTGGGATACAGTTTCAACCTAGATGGTTCAATGCTGTACATGACATTTGCGACAGGATTTATTGCCCAGGCATACGGGGTTCATTTGTCTTTGGAGCAACAGATTACCATGTTGTTGACATTGATGATTACCTCCAAGGGTATCGCCGGAGTACCCAGAGCTTCCTTAGTGATTATTGCGGGAACATTAACCATGTTTAACCTACCCGCTGAAGGGATTGCATTGCTTTTAGGCGTTGATCCATTCCTAGATATGGGTCGGACGGTTACGTCTGTTGCGGGAAATGGTGTAGCGACCTGTGTCGTTTCGAAATGGGAGGGCGAGTTTAACCCGACTAATTAATGTCGAAGGTCATTTCAATGGCCTTTTTTGCTGGAAAAATGGATGCAATAAACGTAATGACAATTACCGCCAAGGCTGTCCAAAGAAAATCCCCTAATTCCATTTTGATTGGGTAGGCATCAATGAGTGCATTGGGAATTCCCAATGGCACAATGCCAAATTGCTGTTGGGCCCATGCGAATCCAAAACCTAATAACATCCCCACCAAAGCGCCGGAAAAACTAATCAGAAGGCCTAAATAGAGAAAACTGCGAAGCATTTGTTTTGGCGTTATTCCGATGGCCATTAGTGAACGGAGGTCCCTGCGCTTCTCAATTACCAACAATGAAAGTGCATAGAATAGCGTGAATGAGGCAATCCCCATGACAAATGCCATGATTAAAAACACGAAGAGTTTCTCGATTTTGATGGCTTTTAACAGCAGAGCGTGTTGTTCATCACGCGTTTGAACCAGGATATCTTTCCCGAGTATCGCAGTTAATTGGTCTTTCACAACCCTATCGTTCGCCTGAGAATCTAAGATTATTTCATAGGCAGAGCGCTTCCTAGGCATATTCATGAGATTCTCCATCCATGCGAGGGGAACGATAACGGTTTGGTTATCAAAGTTCTGCTCGACCTCCAATACACCCGCGGGGAAAAAGGATTGACTACGGATGGTATTCTCACTCAATGAAAAACGCCGCAAACGATCGTGATCAGGATACCATGCCTGAATCGGTTCCACCGTATTCTCAAAACTCATTCCCATGTTTAGAAAAACACCAATCCCAACTAAGGCAAAGGCCTGGGTGGAGTCCCCGAGAAAATAATCCCCTTCCACGACTTGCTTCTTCAAGCGGTTCGCTGCAAGAAATGAAGAATCTACGCCTTTAAATCGTACAACCAGTTGTTTTTGATCATATCGAAGTAGACCTTGATCTTCTAAGACTGGATTCACAAATTGAATGCCAGGAATAGAATGAATGGATTTGATTTGCGCTGAACTTAATTCAAAAGGCTGCTGGCGAACAGATAACACCCGCAAATCCGGATCAAAGGTTTTGAATAATCCCTTCTGAAAATCTTCTAAACCATTAAAAACGGAAAGAATAAGAATAAGCGCCATGACTTCTACGCCTACGGAAATCATGGAAATACGCGAAATGAGGGAGATAAAACTCGCCTTACTTTTTGAAAAAAAATACCTTTTTGCAATAAATAAGGATAGATTCACGGGAAGGTCTAATTAGATTTCTTCTGAGGGAATACCGTCTGATGGCGGAATCACGAGACCCTCAAATAAGGCCTCAATTTTCGCCGCATAAGCCGCCGTATCGTCCAAATAAAACCCTAAATGCGGGATAATACGTGCTTGTTTACGAATACGATTCGCAAGAGCATTTCGAATAGCCTTGTTCTTTTCGGCCAAGGAATCCATGATTTGATTGACATCATCGGCTAAAAGAAAACTCAAATAAACTCGGGCTACAGACAAGTCGGGACTCACCTTCACATCCGTCACAGTCACCATCGCCCGGCCGAACAATTCTTTAAATTCTTTTTGAAAGATATCACTTAAATCCTTCTGAATTTGTCTCCCAAACTTTTGTTGACGTTTACTTTCCATATTTGCTCCGATGCTTTTCTACTCAAAAATCTTACAAATTTCACAATAATAATTGGATTCACCGTAATTTAGCGAATTCAAAATTCAATTATGTTTCAATTTCTCCGTTCGAACGCATCTATTCCCCTAATAATCATGTTAGTGATCTGGGGAATATCAACGTTTCTTTTCGTTCAGGCAGACCTTGCTCCATTTTATTGGGAATTGAAGAATCAATTAATTGGTCAGAAACTCAATGAGGGGTTTCGAATGTATCAAGATATCCGAGATAATACAGGTCCTTTTGCAGCTGGATTTTTCCAATTGTTGGATTTCCTGCGAATCCCCATGGCATTGAATGCCTATTGGGCCAGTGCGTTAATAATTTTTCAAGGCTTTATTTTCCAACGAACCATTCAGCGTTACGAATTAATGCCCCCGATGGGCTATTTGCCCTTCTTTATTTATGCCGTTTTCTTTCATTTCTCCCTCGATTTTATTGTTCCCTCGGCTGCCCTTTTAGGACTTACGTTTTTACTTTTAGCTTGGCGTGAAATCGTTAAACAACAAAGCACTTTGAATGTTGACGACCGGGTCTTTCTAATCGGCTTATTTATCGGTGCGGCTGGATTATGCTACCCAAGCTATTTCTTATTCATCTTTTGGGCTTTTTTGAGTTTGGTGTTTTATTCAGGTATTAATATTCGTCAATTGCTTCTTGTCCTCGTAGGGTTCTTCATTGTGAATATCATTACCGGATTAGTGTATACGTACCATGGAAATTTCCCCTATCTACTTCAGGTATTCCAAAATTCGGCCATTGAATTTCATGCACCGGTATGGGCCCAACTGCTAGATATCACTTGGGCATATCTTGTCCCTATCGCCTTTGGAATCTATGGATTTTGGAAAGTAGTGGAAAACCCGAAGGTGAAGTCAAATGGTCAGAAAGCCCAACAAACCAATTTGATCTGGATATTTACTTCGATCATCGCTATTTTCACCTTACCCGCGACTGAAAGTAACAATGTGTTATTTTTCTTGCCCGCATTGGCCTATTTTAGTTTGAATAGCTTTTTCCTGTTGAAGAAATATTGGATTCGAGAAGTCATGCTTTGGGCGATGTTGGGCCTTACCTATTTTTCATTGGCCTTTGATTGGAAAACCAAAAGCCAAAAGAGAGTTCAAGAAAGTCCAATTAGTATCCGCAATGAAAAACTGATGATTTTGGGTCCCCAAATTGAAGCATATCAAAATAACACAATGGCGGGACCTTTTGTGAATTGGGACTTATCGAAGTCGCTATTTGATGAATTGAATCAATACAAGACGATTGTCCTTTTGGATCAATACATGAATCAGGACGCGCCGAATTACATTTACGACCCCACAGGGAAATTCAAATTAGTTCAAAATTACCTTCCCTATTTAAAAACGAGGTATCACGAAATGAGCAAGAATTTATATAAACGGGTGAATTAGCAACAAGCAATCTTCCCTACCCGACCGGCATGTCGACCGCCTTCAAATGGCGTATCAATAAATGCTTGCAAACAGGTCTTTGCTTCCTCCAAAGAAATAAATCGAACTGGTAAGCAAAGTACATTGGCATCATTATGTTGACGGACCAATTTCGCCACTTCAACATTCCAAGCGAGACCCGCCCGAATACCTTGATGCTTATTTGCGGTGATTGCAACCCCATTCGCGCTTCCACATAACAACAATCCAAACGTAGACTCCCCTTTCTCAACGGATTCTGCTACTGGATGTGCAAAATCTGGATAATCTACCGAATCAGCCGAATAGGTTCCACAATCTTTCACTGTGAATCCTAGTTCCTTTAAAAAATCAATTAACTGATCTTTGTAATCAAATCCGGCATGATCGCCACCCACGGCGAATGATTTTGCTAAGCTCATAAAAAAGGAATAATAAATTTCAACAAAGGTACGTTGATATCATGTACATTTGCCAATGTTCAAACAGATAAATTATGACGGATCAATGGAGAGAAGATGAAGACCGCATCAAGAAGGTCTTCGGGGATAAAACCTGGGCACAGATAAAATCCGAGGAATCTTGGAGAATTTTCAAAATTATGAGCGAGTTTGTGGAGGGTATCGATAAACTTTCAAAAATAGGCCCCTGCGTAAGTATTTTTGGTTCCGCACGAACCAAACCTGAGGATAAATATTATGGCTTGGCCGAACAGATCGCGGCTAAACTTGTTAGACATGGTTACGGAGTGATTACAGGAGGTGGTCCCGGGATTATGGAAGCGGGAAATAAGGGTGCAAAAAGCGAGCGAGGACGTTCTGTAGGCCTAAACATCGAATTACCCTTCGAACAAACGCCGAATCCCTACATCGACCATGATAAAAACATCAATTTTGACTTCTTTTTTGTTCGAAAAGTCATGTTCGTCAAATACTCACAAGGGTTTATCATCATGCCGGGTGGATTTGGAACCTTGGACGAAATGTTCGAATCCCTGACACTTATCCAAACCCATAAAATTGGCCAATTTCCCGTCGTATTGGTGGGCACAGAATATTGGACAGGGCTTTTTGAGTGGATGAAAACGACCATGGTCCAACATGGAAATATCCATGAGGAAGATTTGGAACTCTTTTCGATCGTTGACACACCGACAGATGCCGTACGAATCATCGATGAATTCTATGCGAAATACTTATTGAAACCGAATTTCTAAGATTTAGCAAAAAAGGCCAATAAATCCTGTAAAGGCAAGGCATTTAGGGCCAAGGCTTTCAATAAGCCGCCCTTCCTGCCTACCCGCACGCCATATTCCATATCTTTCAAACCCTCTATTTTATGCGCATCAGGGTTGATGGAAACATAAACTCCTTTATCCATCGCCTCATAAATATGCCGCCAATCCAAATCGAGGCGGTATGGACTCGCATTAAGTTCAATGCTCACTCCATTTGCCTTACAAGCATCCAAAATCTTAGTCGTATCGATCGGATATCCCGAACGCGTCAGTAACAAACGTCCGGTTGGGTGGCCTAGAATGCTCGTATGTGGATTCTCAATTGCCTTGATTAATCGACCCATGGCACGCTCTTGATCCATGACCAACTGCGCGTGTACCGAAGCCACCACATAATCGAATGAAGACAAGATACGGTCATTGTAATCCAAACTACCATCGGGTAATATATCGGCCTCGATTCCCTTCAGAATCTTAAAATCCGTCCATTTTTGATTCAATTGGTCAATCTCAGCATGTTGGCGAATGATATCTTCCTCCTTCAATCCACCTGCATACGCGGCATATTGGGAGTGGTCGGCGATACCGAAGTAGGTTAATCCCATGGCCCGACAAGCCTCTGCCATTTCCAATAGCGAATTTTTCCCATCCGAATAGGTCGAGTGATTGTGCAAACAACCGGTTAAATCGCTGACTTGGATTAAGTCGGCCGACTGATATTTCGCCGCCCATTCAAACTCCTTGTACCCTTCCCGCATTTCCGGAACGATGTAGGGAAGATTTTGAGTGGAATAAATTTCATCA
>Ga0228701_1000861_pt1 | contig 22609 bp, 21 predicted proteins | sample McNCre117_Aug_MG_2_FD_178017 | JGI IMG/M metagenome (GOLD analysis project Ga0228701, IMG submission 178017) | Freshwater microbial communities from McNutts Creek, Athens, Georgia, United States - 11-17_Aug_MG | ecosystem: Environmental > Aquatic > Freshwater > Creek | place: USA: Georgia...
ATAGAACCGTTCCCATCTGCTCGCGTTTAGCCATACGTGCCGAGAGCCAGTCGGTTAGGCGAACGGTTGGGATGGCTAGCAGCACAAAGAACAGCCCGGCCAAAATGTACGGAGTGAAGTTGGCGAAGTGAGCCACCTCGATCTGGGCGCCGCGAACCGCGTCCACTGCACCGAGCACTGAGATTAGACCAACGTCTTTCTGGAGGGCAACGAAATCGTTCATAAGTGGCGGAACCACTTTGCGAACTGCTTGCGGCAAAACCACGAGACGAACCGACTGGGAATAGCTGAGACCCAGCGAACGAGCTGCCAGGCGCTGCGAAGGATGAATCGACTCGATACCGGCACGGAACACTTCTGCCACATAAGCCGAATAGGTAAGAGTAAGCGCGATGGTTCCAAGGATCTCCGGAGCGATACGACCGAACGCTTCAATGCGAAGGCCGGGAATACCGAATCCAACCAGATACAGGGTGATGATCAGTGGGGTGCCGCGGAAGAGGTCGATGTAACCTTTGGCGAGTAGGCGAATTGGGGTAAGAGCAGGGTTTCGCAAAGTGGTGGCCAGCGCCAAAAGCAGTGCCACAACCAGCACGCTAATCGATGCAAAGAACAGCACGCGCAGGTTTAGCCAGAGCCCATCGAGCACTCGTGGGAAAGCCTTGACCGCGGTATCCCAATCGAAGAACGAGGTTTGAACGCGAGACCAACCAGGAGTATTCACCAGTAGTAGCCAAGCCACCACGGCGAAAGCCAAGGTACTTAGAACTGCCGTGAGAGTAGAGCGGCGCTTACGCGAAACACGCCAGGTCTCCCTGGCGTGCTGCGCTTGCGAAATTTCGCTCTGACTCATAGAGAGCAGACTACTTGAGAACCGGGGCTCCTGCAGAGCCGGTTAGCCACTTGTCCTGCAACTTCTTCAAAGTGCCGTTGGCCTTCAATGCGTCTACAGCAGCTGAGACCTTGGCGGTTAGCTTGCTGCCCTTATCGAGCACCAAACCGAACTGGTCACCAGCGGCTGCGCCATCAAGCTGACCCACGATTAGGCCGCCATCTAGTTCAACTGCAGTTAGGTAGAAAGCGGTTGGTAGGTCAACTACAAGTGCATCGATCTGGCCAGCAGACAGCGCTGCCTTGGCGTCATCGTTTGAGTTGAAGGCCTGCGCTGGGCTACCAGGCTTGATTACCTTCTCAATGGCGTCGAAGCTCGTGGTTCCGGTGGCAGCACCGATAACCAGACCCTTTAGGTCGGCCAGGCTCTTAGCCGAAGCGGCCTTCGAACCCTTGATGGTAATTACGGTCTGTGCGGTCTCATAGTACGGGCTTGAAAAGTCGACATTTTTCTTGCGGTCGTCGGTGATCGAGTACTGCTGAAGGTTGAAGTCGAAGTTCTTCACTCCAGGAGCAATCGCTTCGTCGAAAGTGGTGCGAACCCAAACCACATCTTCTTTGTCGTAACCAAGTTCGGCGGCAACTGCATAAGCAACGGCAGCTTCATAGCCTTCGCCGCTCTCTGGAGCATCGCCAACAACCCAAGGCTCGTATGCAGGGGTTCCGGTACCAATGGTTAGCTTGCCAGCGGTAACGGTTGGCAGTGAAGTGGTTTCGGCAACTTCGGCGGTTGGCGCACAAGCAGCAACTGCTAGAACGCTGGCTGCAACAACCGCGGTGACGGCAGCCTTTAGAAAGTTTTTACGGTCGAATGAAAAGGACATATCTTCTCCTGGAGTGTTTTCGGGTGGGCTTCTATTTTCTCGCTACCAAATCACTAACCCGTGGTGATTACCTTTTATTTCAGATCAAACCAAGACGAGACAGGCGACGAAGTGCGCCATCTTCAATCGGTGACTCCGGACCAATCAATACTCGGATGGCTTTCAGCAGGAAACGTGTGGTTGGAATCACAATCCAACGAGGTGCCGATTTCAAACCGAGCATGGCTCGATGCTCCGGACGAAGCGACACCACGGCAGCCTGAAACAACAGCCCGTAAGCCGAACGAACCCCGAACGGCAGTGGCGGTTTGCGAATGAATCGAACCACCGATTCGGTGTCTTCGTTCACAACCAACTCGTCGATGAATTCATCCATTTGAGCATCGAGCTCGGCAAACGACTTCGGAGCGTTCTCCAAACCGAGCGGTTCAACGGAACGCGCCCAGGTGGAAACGTAACCGTCGGCTCCGCCAGGAATTGGGGCAACGCAGTAGAGCTGATGCGCCGAAAGGAACGAGTCGGTGAAAGCTGCATGAACCCAGAGCAGCAGGTGTGGATCGGCCGCGCGGTAAGGAACCGGCTTCTCGCCAACCACTCGGGTGTGCAGGCGATTCACACGAGAGGCCTCGCCAGCCACGGCTGCGTGCGAACCAAAGGTGGTCACGGTCAGCCAACGAATTGTGCCAGCCAGACGTCCTAGTGGGTCCTTTTCATAACGAGAGTGGTTGCGAACACCCGCAAGCGTGCCTGGGTGAAGAGCCTGAACCAGTAGCGCGCGAATACCGCCAACCAGAGTTCCGAAATCGCGGTGAACCACCCAAGGACCATCGGTCGGCAAAAACAAACCACCGGTTTCACCGCCGGCAATGATCTCCAACCAAGGTGGAGTGCCATCGGGTGCGCCTGAAAGTAGTCTTCGGAATTTGACCGAAAAGAACTCTTGGAGGCGGTTATTTTTGTGATTCAAACTAGCTTCCGAAAATCGTCAGTGAAACCAAAACCAGAAGCACGGTTGCCACCGGACCCCAAACCATGCGTTCCTTTTTAGAGCGAGTAATCCAGTTCATAACAAAACCGAGGATGGCATAGACGAACGTGAACCACTTGAGGGCGTCAATGAGCCAGGTTGGCGCATTCACAAACAGACCAGTGCCATGAATCGCCAACAACACTTGAGCCATGACCGCCAAGACGATGATGGATACACCGGCAGCGATGCGTCCTTGAATAGGAAGTTTGCCTTTGGTCTGACCACCCATGGTGTACTCGCCGAGAGGCGCTCCCAAAATTAGGGTGAATTGAAAAATGCAGACTAGATAAAGAATTACCCCAGCAATTTCCGCGTAGATCACAATACCTCCGTTAGTCATCTATAAACCTACAGGCGTAGTGTGAAAGTGCAGAAAGGCTATGTAAAGACCGTGGCTTTACTCGAGGACGGCATGTGCCGCGATGTTCGCCTTAACTTTCGCGGGTGAACTGAACCTCTACAACTAGTTCCGAGTGTTGGCTTCCTCCGCTGAAGACTCCGCGCATGGGGGGAACGTCGTCGTAGTCGCGGCCGCGACCCACGAAAATGTGACGATTCAAAACTTCACAATCATTGGTTGGGTCGTAGGCGAACCAGGAGCCAGCCCACCATTCAACCCACGCGTGAGTTTCTCCCAAAACTTTTTGCCCGACAGCTGTTTCCTTACCGGGATCTAGGTACCCAGAAACATATCGGGCTGGAATGCCAAGATGGCGCAAAGCCCCAATGACGATGTGGCTGTAGTCCTGACAGACTCCCACCTTTTCTTTCCATGCTTCTTTGGCTACTGAGTTAACTCCGGTGATTCCGAATTTATAAACCATGGAATCATGGACGAACCGGCAAACTACTAGGGCTGCTTCATGCGGCGTCAGATTTTTGGTAAGTCGCTCAATGGCAGAAATGAATTCCTTAGATGGTCTGGTTCGATTGGTTTGAGCAACGGCTTCGGTCAACGAAACCGAAGCAACAATCGCTGCTGGCAGGTCATCCCACCCCAAAAGCGGCTCGGTGAGTGATTGATCATTGGTTTGCACCACGCTTTTCGAAACAATCGAAAGTTCTCCGTGAGGTTCCAAAACCTCAAACATAACTACTCTGGTTCCGAAGTAGTCAACATATTCATGGAACGAACTTTTTGGCTCGACTTCCAGTTTTTCACTCAGCACCATTTGGTTATCGGCAAGCGATGGCAGCATTCGAGCTTCGTTGTAACTTGCTCCCACCGTTTCCGAATAACGGAAAGCAGTCTTGTGAACTATTCGGTATCGACTCACGAAACTTCACCAACCCAGCTCGGCAGAATGTTGCTCGGGAAGTAGCGTCCACGAATTGCTTCGGACACTTCGCTGACACGCTCTTGGAGTGCGGTCATTTCAAGCGTCAGGTTGGAAAGAATGTCTCCGGCATTTCGGAATTCCATCTGATTCTTGAGCAATCCCACTTCTTTGAGTGCCTGGTCATTGACTCCAACTCTGGCTTGCACTGGCGACAAGTCGTTTAGGCAACTTTCGGCTCGAGACAGAGCAAAAAACACCGAACGTGGGAAAATTCGATCGAGCAGCAGGAACTCTGCAGCGTTCACGGCCGAAGGAACACCGCGGTAGGTACGAAGGTATGCCTCGTAAGCACCGCAGGAACGCAAAATGGTCGTCCAAGAAGGGCCGGAGGCTTCCATAAGTTCACTGGTTGACAAAAGTCGAGCGGTCATGTCGATTCGTTCTAGGGATCGACCTAGAGTGAAAAACGTCCAAGACTCATCGCGTGACGCTGAACTCTCGAAGATACCCACGGCAAGAGCAGTTCGTTCACGCACCCAAATGAAAAAGTCATGGGCACGGTCAATAGAAACCTTGCGAGGCATCCTAGATCGTGTGGTGTTCAAACATTCCCAAAGTTCGGTTGAAACCACTTCCCGCACCCTTCGCGCATTCTCTCGAGCAGCGTTCAACGATGAAGAAATCGAGGTCAATTCGTTGCGGTCGGTGGATAGCAGGTCAAGCAGGTCGGTTCGACCGATTGAATTCGGAAAATGCGCCTCACTACCGATAACTTCCAACAAGGCCCTGCAAGCTTCATCTTCATTAATGCTTGGATCCTCGAGTAAAAGTTGAAGATGCACGTCTAGAAGCCGCGAAGTTCCGTCTGCTCGCTCGACGTAGCGTCCAATCCAAAATAGCGATTCAGCAATTCGACTTAGCATGCTCCATCTCCTTTAATGCTCTGTTGTTGCTGCTCTTGTTGGGCTGTGAATGCCACTCCAGAGCGATCGTTTTTCTGTCTGGTAAAGCCACTATCCGATGCGGTCTGTTTCGCGACTAACTCGGACGCTTTTGAGTTAGTTGGCATGGCCTGATGCACCGAACTCCTAGTAGAACCAACAACCCAGGTGTCTTTAGAGCCTCCACCTTGCGACGAATTCACAACCAATTCACCTTCTGGCAAAGCCACTCTGGTTAGGCCACCAGGGAGTACCCAAACATCGTTCCCGTCATTGACTGCAAAGGGTCGTAGATCTGCGTGACGCGGTCGCAAGGTTTTGTCGATAAGCGTAGGAATTGTGGAAAGTTGAACCACGGGTTGGGCTATCCAACCACGCGGGTCTTTCAAAAGCTTTGCTCTCAGGTCGTCGAGTTCTTTCTTTGTAGCGGCCGGCCCAACTACCAAACCCTTACCGCCGGATCCGTCGACCGGCTTGACCACGAGTTCACCTAAGCGATCGAGCACTTCCTGCAGACTGTCTCTCTCTTCCAGTCTCCAAGTTTTCACATTCGAGATAATTGGGTCTTCGCCCAGGTAATACCGCGTTAGATCTGGCATGTAGGTGTAAACCAGCTTGTCGTCGGCGACACCGTTGCCAACGGCATTGGCTAAGGTTACGTTCCCCAACCTCGCCGCTGTGATTAAACCCGGTGGCCCTAGAACCGAATCGGAGCGAAACGACAGTGGGTCTAAGAATTCGTCATCAACGCGGCGATAAATTACGTCAACACGTCTTGGTCCAGAAGTGGTGCGCATGTAAACCTTGCCACCAGCACAGAACAGATCTCGGCCTTCCACCAATTCGATGCCCATCAAACGAGCTAAGAGGGTGTGCTCGAAGTATGCGCTGTTGTAAACACCTGGGGTGAGCACCACGACCACAGGGTCTTCCACCCCTTCTGGGGCAGCAGATCTAAGTGCATGTAAGAGTCGGTTGGGGTAATCGGCTACTGGCTGAACACGCATTTTTTGGAATAATTCGGGAAGAGTTTGAGCCATTACCCTTCGATTGGAGATCACATACGAAACTCCCGACGGAACACGGACGTTGTCTTCGAGAACTTTCCAATCGCCATCTTCAGCTCGAATCAAATCGATACCTGAAACATGAACGCGAACACCATTTGCAGGATCGATACCCGCAGCCACTCGGTGGTAGTGACTAGAGGAAGTGATTAGAGAAGCTGGGACGACTCCGTCGGTGACAACCTTTTGCCGGCCGTAAACATCGGCCAAAAATGCTTCCAGAACTTTTACTCGCTGTTTGATACCGGCTTCCAGAATCTCCCACTCGTCGAAGTCAATAACCCGTGGAACGGCGTCGAGTGGGAATGGCCGCTCTTCGCCGGCAAAGTCAAAAGTTACTCCCTGAGCGAGATAGGAATCTTCGAGTGCAGTTGTTCTATCTCTCAATTCGCCAGTCTTCATCGCATCTAAAGTTTCGAAGATTTGGCTATAAATTGGTCTTACTTTTTTGGCACTGGCAAACATTTCATCCAGCGCTGCACCCCGAGCTCCGTTGAACGGATACTTATCAAATAGCTCTCCCATAGACCAACCTTAGAAAAAGTTTGTTGCGTGGTTGTTTCGCAGGTAATTCAGGAGCGATAAATATTCTTGCGACCATTTGGTGCAGGTAGCCTAGAGGCATGTCTGACTTCGCGAGCACTGGCCTTTCCACGGCCGAGGTTGCAACCCGCGTTACCGCTGGGCTCACCAATAAACAGGACACGTCATCTTCCAGAAGTTTGAGTGCGATTTTCCGTGCCAACTTTTTCACACTGTTCAACGCCATCGTCGGTGGCTCATTTCTTGCTCTGCTGCTGCTTGGCCAATGGAAAGATGCCCTGTTCGGCCTTGCCGTGATCTCGAACATTCTGATTGGCGTAATTCAGGAGTATCGTTCAAAGCGCACCCTCGACCGAATCTCGCTTCTTCACGCACCGCACGCACGCGCTCGTCGCAACGGCGAACTGGTCGATTTGAAGTTGGAAGAAATCGTCATGGATGATCTGCTGGAACTTCGCGCCGGAGACCAGCTGCTAGCCGATGCCGAAGTGATTTACTCAGACGGTTTGGAACTCGACGAATCGATTTTGACCGGCGAAGCAGAGCCGGTTGAAAAGGTAATCGGCGCAACCTTACTTGCCAGCTCGGCCGTTTCGGCAGGTCGAGGGCTAGCTCGCGTAACCCAGGTTGGCTCGAACACTTATGCTTCCAAAATCACCCTTGAGGCCAAGAAGTTTTCACTGGTTTCCAGCGAATTACGTAATGCCATCAACAAGGTCATCAAGTGGATTAGTTATGCACTGCTGCCGTTCGTTCTAATTGCCGCCAATGGTCAGATGCAGGCTCACGGCGGTTGGGTCAGTGCGATCACCGATGGCTCATGGCTTGAGGCCACGGTTGCTGCCATTGCCAGCGTGATTGCTTTCGTGCCGCAAGGTTTGGTGCTGATCACCTCGATTACCTTTGCGGTGGCTGCCATGGGTCTAGCCCGCAAGAACGTTCTGCTTCAGGAGCTTCCTGCAGTTGAAGGCTTAGCGCGCGTCGACGTGGTTTGCTTCGACAAGACCGGAACTCTAACCGAAGGCGACATTGAGTTTGAGGCCATCGAGTTGGTTGGCAAAGACTCACTCGGTCACGAAGGCATCTTGGCTTACTTCGGCAACGACCCAGACGCCAACGCGACCGCGCGCTGCCTAGCCCCAGCCTTCAGCGGTCACGAGAATTTGAAGCACACCGCTTCGGTTCCATTCACCTCAGCGCAGAAGTGGTCTTCCTTTACTTTCGAAGGAAACCAGACCTGGACGCTCGGTGCGCCTGAGTTCGTCCTAGAAAAAGGCCACGCGGTTTTGAAGCGCGCCGCCGAACTTGCTGCCACCGGCCGACGCACGCTCGTCCTGGTTCACGAAAAAGCCCCAATTGCCTTGGTCACTTTCCGCGAACGAATTCGTTCCGATGCCGCGCAAACCGTGCAGTACTTCCGCGATCAGGGTGTTTCGATTCGAATCATCTCTGGTGATAACCCGCAAACCGTAGCTGCCGTTGCCCGCGATGCCGGAGTTGAGTTTGAGGGCCAAGCATTCGACGCCCAGAACCTGCCTGAGGACATTACTGAGATCGCCGAGATCATGGAGCAGTACACCGTCTTCGGTCGCGTGACTCCTGAGCAAAAGCGCAACATGGTCGCCGCGCTTCAGCTAAACGGTCACGTGGTTGCCATGACCGGCGACGGCGTGAACGATGCATTGGCTTTGAAGAAAGCCGACATGGGTATTGCCATGGGCTCAGGCTCCCCTGCCACCAAAGCGGTTTCGAACCTCGTGCTACTAGACGGCAAGTTCTCGAACCTTCCTGGTGTGGTTGCCGAGGGTCGCAAGGTGATTGCCAACATCGAACGCGTTTCCAAACTATTCCTAACCAAGACCACTTGGGCGCTAACTCTTGCACTCACCTTCGGGCTACTCGCTTGGAAGTTCCCGTTCCTCCCCCGCCAACTTTCCGGCATCGACTCGTTCACGATTGGGCTACCTGCATTCGCGCTAGCACTTCTACCTAACCCACAGCGCTATCTTCCTGGCTTCCTGAAGCGCGCTCTCTCGTTCACGATCCCTGCCGGTATTGCCGTGGCACTCAGCGTAATCGCATTGCAGCTAGCAGCCAGCAGTCAGGGCTGGGACAATACTGATCAGTCGCGAACTGCAACCATGGTCACCATGAGCGTGACCGGTCTTTGGGTGCTCAGCACCTTGGCTCGCCCGCTCAACGGCATCAAGCTCGGAATCTTTGCCGCCATGCTGGTGATTGGTTTCGGCATCTTCACGATTCCACTAGCGACCGGCTACTTCGGCTTCAGCACACTGACCTGGGCACAGTTGTTCACAGCAATCGGCATTGGCCTAGCCGGTTCGGTTCTGATTGAACTAGCTGCGCGCTTGCAACGTAACGTTCGGTAAGGCAGGTGCTGGAATCCAGCCGCCAACCCTGTCTTCGAAGTCTTTCCACTCCGGACTCTGCGCGTTCCAAGCTTCACGCCAGGCCACAATCTCCGAGTGACTGCGGCCAATAAAGTTCCACCACATCACGATGTGTTCCTGGAACGGCTCTCCGCCGAGTAGCAGGGCAACGCCAGAGCCACTAACCACAGCAGACTCTCCAACCGGCAGATAGATCAAATCATCGACGCCGACCGGCGAACCATTGACGAACACCTCACCCGAGACCACCAGAATTCCGTGTTCAAACTGAGGGTTCAGTGGCAAATCAATTTCGCCAGAAACTTGTAATTCTGCTCCGACCAGCGGGGAGTAAACGGTAGCCGGCGAGACCTCAGACCCTAAAGCCCCAATGAACACCACAGCCTTAGACGAACCAAAGGCAAGAACCGGCAACTCTGCATGGTTTTCGAAGAATGGCTCAACGTTGCGAGCGCTTTCGGGAAGAGCCAGCCACAACTGAGCTGCATGCAAAGACGAAGGTCCCACTAGCGATAGCTCACTGTGTGAAATACCCGAGCCAGCAGTCATGAGATTCAGTTGACCGGCGCGAAGTATGGCAATAGAACCCTCGCTGTCGCGGTGTTCAACTTCACCGGCAAACGGCCAAGTCACGGTTTGAAGTCCCGTGTGAGGGTGGCGAGCAACCACCATGCCATCAACCTGCTTGGTTGGGCCGAAGTGATCTAGAAAAACCCAGGCACCGATTCGTCTAAGTGCCGGCTGTGGAAACGAGCGTTTGATGTCCACCTCGGTGCGCGTGGTTAGCTTCACAACGCGTGGGGAAACAATCAGGTTCACTCAACGATTATCGCCTACCGTCTAGGCTTGAGCGGTGACCAAACCGACGCGCAACTGGGTAATCGACTTCGCGATTCTTGCAATGATCTGGGGAGCCAGCTTCCTATTCATCGCTGTTGCCGGTCACGCACTGCCACCGGTTGGGGTCACCTTCTTCCGCATGACCTTTGGTGCACTGGCACTCTTCGTTCTCATCAAACTGGCCAAGCAGCGAATTCCACTAACCGGCAAAGCCCTACTTCACACCTTTGTTGCGGGCCTGGTCATGAGTGCATTTCCGTTCACGCTTTTCGCATACGCCGAACTTCACATTGGTTCAGGTCTCGCCGGCATGGTCAATGCGGCAACTCCGGTAATGACCGTGCTCGCCATCATGATCGCTTTCCGCGACCAAAAGCCAACCCGTGTGCAGGTAATCGGCCTTGGCGTTGGCATCATTGGCACTCTGGTTCTGCTGGGAGTCTGGCAGGGCTTCGGCGACAACGACCCGCTAGCCATCGGAGCACTAATCCTCGCCACCATGTTTTACGGCTTCGGTAGTCCATACATCCGCAAGTTCGTGAGCCCACTTGGTCTACCAAACCAGGTCGCGGTGTTCCTTCAGCTAACCTCCGCCAGCTTGGTCACACTGCCGGTCTACTTACTATCTGGCCCGCTACTCATTGGCGAACCAGACTGGGCTAGCATCGGCTCGATCGTGACTCTCGGTGTGGTTGGCACCGGCGTTGCCTATGTTTTCTATTACCGAATCATCGACGCCGCGGGCAGCACAGTCGCGTCATCGGTCACCATTGTGCAGCCGGTCGTCGCAGTAATTTTGGGAATGCTAGTTCTTCAGGAAAAACTGAATTGGTACGAAGTGGTTGGTGGTCTCGTAATCATCTTCGGCGCCATGATTACTCAGGGCCGCGTCAAATTTATTAGATAAGCGATTCCGGCAGAGCCAAAGGCTGAGCTGGCAGACGCTCTTGCGCAAACCAACGCTGACCGTAGCCGGTCGATGAGCTCATCAAATCGAGATAAGGTTTGGCATCGAAGCTTTCTGGGCCGAGCACACCTTCACCCTGCCAAACGCCGGTAGCCAGAAGCTCCAAAGCAATCAGCGGGTTGAACGCGGTCTGCCAAACCACAGCCTGTGATTCATAGTTGGCCATCGTCCACTCGTTGTCGGCAACGTGGTAAAGGTAGGTGGCACGAAGTTTGCCATCGTGGTCTTTACCGGTAACCAATACACCGGCACAGGTTTTACCGGTCATGCGCGGGCCAATGGTGGCTGGGTCTGGGAGTACTGCAGCAACCATGTCGCGCGGAGCCACGTCGACTGGGCCTTGAGCCGAACGTACGCGGTGAGGCTTGGTCTGATCGAGACCAAGTTCGTGCAGAGTCTTGAGAATGCCAATGAACTTGTTGCCTAGTCCGTATTTGAAGCTGAACTTGTTGGCGTTTATTACAGCCGGAAGCATGGTCACTTCTTCGTGCTCAACGTTCACGCACTCAACTGCGCCAATACCTTCGGGGAACTCGAAAATCTCCGGCTCGCTGAACGGCTGGGTTGTGTAGTAACCCTTGTCACGGCTCCAGAGAACCGGCGGGTTCAAACACTCTTCGATGGTGGTCCAGATTGAGAACGACGGAGCGAAGACCTCGTTGCCAAACTCATCGGTCACCGAAAGGTTGCCGCCGTCTTTCACCGAAACTTCATCGATCTCGGCAAACAGGTGATCCTGCGCGTAGCGAGCAAAAACGTTGGAAAGCCCAGGCTCGACACCGATACCAACCAGCGCCAAAAGATCGGCTCGTTCCCACTGCTCAGATAGCGCAAACTGCTGGTCGCCTAGCTTGATGCCCGGCTTGTGGAACGGGTCGTCTGGGTGGGCTTCGGAAAGGCTCATCGCCATGTCTAGGTAGTGAACTCCGGCACTGAAGGCTCCCGAGAAAACGGTTGGCACAAACTTCGGCTCTACCGCGTTCAACACGTGAGTAATCGAAAACTCTTTACAAAGATCGGTGACATTCGCTGCCGAACCGGCGTCAATCTTCGCTGAAATAAACTTCGACGACACCTCGTCGCCGTGACGATCACGAATCCATTCGATGACCTCGTCGGCACGCGATTGCGTGTAGTCGGAGACCACGATTTGATCGTAGAAGTTACGGGTGGCTGCTATTTTTGCGATGGCATTACCGACTCCGCCGGCACCAACGAGAAGGATCCTCATCCCTCCAGACTACCTAGCGAAGCGACAAGTCACTAGCAGGGTCATTGACCCAGTTGACTAAACCAGGCCAAGGGCCAAATCCGGTTTCGATGATGATGTGTCCGGCGTCTGGAATCACTACGGAACTCACCCCAAGCGGCTTGCCAAAGTCTTCGGCAATGCCGTTTGGCTGCCACGGGTCTTCATCGCCTCCCACGAGATAAGTTGCCTTAGCAGCCGATTCCAGAAGCACGGCATCAAGTGAAACCCCAAAGTCTGGGAAGTCTGGAAGTAGAGACGGCAATGCCGGAGCCACCAAAAGCGCACGATCAACCGGTGTGGCAACTAGACCAGAAGCAGCCAAGCGAAGCCAGGCCAAAGCACCCATGGAATGACCAATGACCACAACTTCCTGGCCAGTGTTCGCTTCACGAATTTGGTCTAATTCACCAATGATGACCTCAGCCCACTCAGCGAAAACCGGGGTGGCCGGCTGTGGCAATTGTGGGAAATATACCTGGTGTCCTTGCTTTCGCAAGACCGAAGCCACCTCGCGCTGCCAAGCGCCTTCTGGGCGTTGGTTCATCCAGCCGTGAATGAAAAGTACCTGCTTGGTCATGTTCCCATTAAAGCGAAAACCCGCCCAGAATCTGGGCGGGTTTCCAAATGTTACAGAGGTTACTTTAGGGTTACCTTTGCGCCAGCAGCTTCTAGAGCAGCCTTTGCCTTCTCAGCGGTTTCCTTGTTTGCGCCCTCAAGAACGGTTGCAGGTGCACCGTCAACTACAGCCTTGGCTTCGCCAAGACCTAGGTTGGTTAGTGCGCGAACTTCCTTGATAACTGCGATCTTCTGGTCGCCAGCAGCTTCTAGAACTACGTCGAACGAGTCCTTCTCTTCTGCAGCTTCGCCAGCAGCAGCAGGAGCTGCAGCAGCAGCAACTGCAACAGGTGCAGCAGCGGTAACTTCGAATACTTCTTCGAACTTCTTAACGAAGTCTGATAGCTCGATTAGTGATAGCTCCTTGAACGCGTCAATTAGCTGGTCAGTGGTCAACTTGGCCATTTGTTTCTCCTATTTTTTGGTTTTTGTAAAGCGAGTGTTAGTTCGATGCTTCTTGCTTCTGACGCAATGCGTCGACTGCGCGTGCAGCCTGAGCAAGTGGAGCCTGGAACATGTAAGCAGCCTGGAACATCGAAGCCTTGAATAGTCCAGCGGCCTTAGCCAATAGAACTTCGCGGGTCTCGAGGTCAGCAAGCTTCTTAACCTCTGCAGCGTCAAGGGCGATTCCGTCTAGGACGGCGCTCTTCACAACTAGTAGAGGGTTTGCCTTGGCAAAGTCACGGAAAGCCTTCGCAACGGTAACAACGTCACCGGATACGAATGCGAGCGCGGATGGTCCGGCTAGCTGACCGTCAAATGCGGTCACGCCAGCGTTTGCAGCTGCGATCTTGATTAGCGTGTTCTTTGCCACGGCGTAGGTTGCGTTCCCACTGATTGAGCGACGTAGCTCTTTGAGCTGCGCCACAGTGAGACCGCGGTACTCGGTTAGCAATACGGCTGAAGAACTCTGGAATAGTCCAGTAAGTTCGGCAACCTTAGCTTCCTTGTTCGCCATGGCACTCCTTGGTTTGTTTATGTCGGTAGCCCCAAGCCCAAATAAAAATGCCCCATGCGCAAGGGCACGAGGCAAAAATTCACAATAGTGAAAAGTCTTTTCATACACCTGCGTTGGATGCCGCTTTATGCGGGCCTTCGTTAGTTTCCTTGCGGAAGCTAAAACCGACGGTCTTTGGCTCCCTCCAGTTTAGGCCAGCAGAGGCTACTTCTGCAAATGTTTATTTAGGTTGAGAAGCATCACGCGGTGGTCGAGCTCACCAATTCGAGGTAGAAGCCCAAACAGCACCGAAATACCAATCGCCTGATCGTGCATCAACCAAGATGCCGCCTCAGCCAGACTTTCCGGCACGTGTTCGCGGGCAATGTCCGATTGCAACTGTTGCGCAGTCGCAGTGAAGGCTGGTGCCATCATTCGAGCTACATCATGGTTGTGCATGGCCTCGAGGTGCATTTCACTGCGGAAGTTGCGCCATATTTTGCGTCCTGGTAACAGCCCCGCATTAACGAAGGTTCCGTAAGACTCCAGGGAGCGACCCTTGCTTTTTGCAAGTTCGATGTTTGCCGAGATGAGCCGTTCAATGATTTTCGAAAACGATGTCTCAATCAGCGCTTCGATATTTTTGAAGCGCGGGTAAACCGAACCGGTTGAAAGGCGAGCCCTGCGAGCCACACGCGTCATCGATGCATTAGCAACGCCCGCGCCGGCAATCACGCCAACTGCAGCGGCTGCGAGGTTACTCTCAACGTCTTCCCCGCTTAGGTCTAGTGGCGAAAGTTCGAAGTCAATTGACGGTGTTCCCTTGAGCGACGCAAAGCGCGCATCCGACACCCAGTCGTCGGCAACATCAAAGGTGTTCAAGAAACCTAAAGCCATGGACGACTTCTTGGAAACCGCGGCCGATAACTTCTGACCCAAAATTACTGCCAACTGCCAGGACAGGTTCAGTTCACGGCCAGAGATAAACGACGTGCGGCATTCCCACCACCCCAGAAGATCTGGTTCGACGACCTCACGCAGTTCTGGAACACGTCGCGCTGCCACAAAGATTTCCAGCATTGACTGATCGAAATGCACGCGGTCTGTCTCGGAAGTGACCCCAAGCTCAGCTGGCAGGTCATCGCCCAACTGATAATCCAGCCAGGCCATTCCGTAGTGCAACCACATTTCAGCAAGGTAGCCCTGAACATCACCGAAGTAGGTGTAAAAAGTTGGGCGCGATACGCCGGAGATGTCGGCAAGGTCGGTCACCGTCACTCGGTCCACCCCAGATTTAGAGATCGCCGAGAACCCAGCGTGCAACAACTCGGTTGCTGATTTCTTCTTCTTTTCGCTTGCCATATTTACAGTGTAAAACAATTCTCTTTACAGTGTAAAAAGAGAATCCCCCGGACCCGAAGGCCTGAGGGATCCCTAAACAAATGATTAGTCGCGTGGACGTCCGCGGCCGCCAGAGAATCCTCCACGACCACCGTTGCCACCTGAGCGACCGTAACCTGAGCGGTCACCGCCACCGGAACGACCGCCTGAGCGACCGCCACCGAAGCCACCGCGTCCGCCGCCTGAGCGACCTTCACGGTCGCCACCACGGCCACGACCCGAGTCACCGAAGTCAAGACCACGAGGAGCTGGAGGTGGAGCAATCGGACCAGCAAGCTGCTCAAGCAACTCGCTCGAAGGGCGAACCTCGGTAAACAACGAGTCGCGATCTGCGCGGTTTAGAAGGTCTTCCATCTTGCGACGGCGGTTGCGTGGAATCAAAGTTGCCACGGTACCTTCCTTGCCAGCACGACCGGTACGACCCGAGCGGTGAAGGTAAGTCTTGTATTCCTGAGGTGGGTCAAGCTGGATAACCAGAGCAACATCATCAACGTGAATACCGCGAGCAGCAACGTCGGTTGCCACAAGCACACGGCACTCGCCTGAGGTGAAGCGCTCCAGGTTGCGGTTTCGCTGGTTCTGGTTCAAGTCACCGTGCAAACGAGCAGCTGGAACACCGGCCGAGGTCAAAGACTCCGACAAACGCTCAGCGGTCATCTTGGTGCGGGTGAAGATAAGGCTCTTGCCTTCGCCCTGAACCAAACGCAACAACACCTGTGAGCGGTCTTCGTCGTCGACGATTAGAACACGGTGAGTGATGTTTGAGTGGTCTTCCTCTTCTTCAGGCACTTCGTACACGAAAGGCGCTGGAAGGAATTCGTCCACAACCGACTGCACAGCCTTGTCCAAAGTTGCTGAGAACAGCAGCTTCTGACAGGTTGGGCTCACGTTAGCCATGATGCGGCGCACTGGCTCAATAAAGCCAAGCTCGCTCATGTGGTCGGCTTCGTCAACGATCAGAGTCTCAACCTCAGAAAGGTCAACAATGCGCTGAGCGATTAGGTCTTCCAAACGACCAGGAGTAGCAACCACGATGTCAACACCTCGGCTCATTGCGTTCTCCTGCTTACGCTGTGGAACACCACCATAAATACAGGTCGTGTAGAAACCAACAGCCTTGGCAATACCGTTCACGGTACGGTCGATCTGGTCGGCCAACTCACGAGTTGGAGCCAAGATCAGTGCGCGAGGCTTTCCAGCCTTGCGAGGAACTGAACCCACAGCAATAAGTTTTTCAACCATTGGCACGGTGAACGAAATGGTCTTGCCCGAGCCAGTCTTTCCGCGACCAAGAACGTCAACGCCGGTCATTGCTGCCGGAATCGATGCTGCCTGAATCGGGAACGGCTTCTCAGCACCCATACCCTTTAGAGCAAATAGAACCTTGTCGTGTAGACCCATCTCTTCGAAGGTCTCCATTACTGGAACGTCTACGGCCGAAACCATACGCTCAAGAACCTTGTCTTCCTGGAAAGACTTCTTGTTCGAGTTACCCGAGCGAGCACCGGCAAATGAACGCTCACGCGAGTTGTCGCGCTCTACGCGGTCTGGGCGGCGTCCATCACGGTCGGCACCGAACGAACGAGCCGGGCGGTCAGATCCAAAGTCACGACGCGGACGTGAGTCACGGTCGCCGAAATCACGACGCGGACGATCGTCGCGGTCACCGAATGAACGAGCCGGACGGTCATCGCGAGAACCAAAGTCACGACGCGGACCACGGTCGTCGCGTGGCGGACGTGAGTCACGGTCGCCGAACGAACGAGCCGGACGGTCGTCGCGAGAACCGAAGTCGCGGCGCGGTGCGCGGTCGCCATCGAATGAACGAGCTGGGCGGTCATCGCGAGAACCGAAGTCGCGGCGCGGACCACGGTCGTCGCGTGGCGGGCGAGAATCGCGGTCACCAAACGAACGAGTTGGAGCACCAGCCGAACCATGACGGGGCTTGCGGTCGGTACGACCTTCTGGAGACCAGTCGCGGCCGCGGTCTTCACGACCACCGCGCATTTCGCGGTCACCGGTGCGACCAGCCGACGGACGTGCGTCGCGAGACGGACGTGAGTCACCTGATTTTTCAAAGAATGCTGGACGCTTGCCTGCCGGAGCAGCTGCGTCACGGTGTGGAGCACGGCCGCCTCGGCCATCTTCACGTGGTTTTCCCATTGCGCGCGCGTTCTTACCCGGGCGTGCGTTTTTACCGCCAAAATTTGGCATGATTTTCCTCTTCAGTTTTCTGTATGTGCGCTTTGTGGGGAGTAGCCACGAGGCGCTTCGGGTTAGTTGAAAGCGCTATACCCACACACGAGAACTGCGTTCGCAATACGGCGAACTCTCAAACGAAGGAAGACTGGCAACACTTGGTGTTGCTGCATACAACTACTGTTGCAAAGTTTGCAACTCATTCAACGTTACAGGTAACGAATTGATAAAGATAGACCCAATTTCAATCAACCGTTAACCTCAAACATTTACAACTAGTCATAAGAATTCTTCGGGGGGAAGAACATTATGAATAAAAGCAAGCTATCCACGGCTGGCACGGTGCTAGTTATCTGCGCGGCCGTAGCCTTTGTCATCGGCCTATTCCTTCTATTTGCTGCCATCACCGCGCAAGACTGGTCTGGCCTAATCTCACTTTTCTTTGCCGTCATTTTCGGCATCGCTTTCCTAATCACCGGCATCCTCGGTTTGGTCTTCAAACTGGTCGGCCGCAACCCTCAAGCTCCTCGCGAACCCAGAAAAACCAAGGTCAACGTAATCACCTCAGTCGCCTCGGTGATTGCCGTGGCGATCATCTTCGCCATTACGTTCACGGCTCCGATCAACGAAATCAATGCCAACCATGCGAAGCTCAACTTCTTCCGCGAGACCCTGCCGGAAACCTTCAAAATAACTCAGGACGACATCAACCAGATTCGCTTTTGCAACCGGCTTCACAGAAACTGCAACACCGAGGCCACCCTGGTGGCCGTGCCCAAAGCAAAAACAACCAAAGCCGAATTCTGCAAAGAGATGATCGCCTGGACTAAAGCCAACGATGCCACCTATTGGTATATCTACAGCACCCCGATCAAGGTCGAGGGTTCGGAAACTCAAGAACTTTTTTCTTGCCTAGCCAATAAGTGGAGTGGAATTCACGGTGTCGACTGGGCTGCCAGCAACAACTTGAATGATGACAGCAAACAATTCGTCACTATCAATACTCTTTCAGTGCCCGACTACTGGAGCGAAACCCCTAAATCGTTTAGCGAATATCAGGCGATGACTAACGCCGACCCAATGCAGAAATCCATCGACGATCACCTAAATGCGGTTGGCCAGTGGCGTAAAGCTCACCCCAAAGAAAACCCAACCAGCAAACAGAACGTTGCCAAAGCACTTAAGGGTCTACCAGCCGACTTTCACCTAGGCCAAGACGGCCAGGTCGACTACATCTACTACCCAAGCCCAATGGACGGCACCCAGAACATCTGCCTATCGGTCAAGAAATACGACGAAACCTATTTCGGAATCCCAGACCCAGGGTCGAACTACGTCGTGCGTGAATACTTCAACTACCCCACCGGTGAAGTCCAGTTCGCCGACTGGGTGAACTGCGATGCCGACTAAAAACTAGCTAGCCAGCCCGCGAACCTTGAGCTCTGCATATAGATCAGCATCGGTTGGCTCAACCAGGAAAACCCCATCGGCAAACTGAATCACCGGAATATTCTTGCGCCCAGCAATCTCTTCTGCCTTAGCAGCCAGCTCAGCCGACTGCTCAACGTTCTGCTCCAAGTAGTCCACGCCTAGTGTGTCCATTAGCTTCTTCGAACGGCGGCAGTCTGAACACCAGTCGGCTCCGTAGTAAGTTACTTCACTCATCTATTTACCTTTCAACAAAATTGACGACGGAACAGATAACACTCCATCCGCCCAAGTAATTCCAGCCAAAGACGAAACCACACAGGAAACGTCTGCATCAACTACCCGAGAACCAATACCAACCACAACACCAACCCCAGCCGCGCGAGCTGCAGTAACCCCAGCAACAGCATCCTCAAAAACCACACACGAAGAAGGTGCTAAACCAAGACGGGAAGCGCCCAAAAGATAAGGATCCGGAGCCGGCTTCCCAAACTCAACATCATCTCCGCAAACAAACTCCGCCGGCACAGGCAACCCTGCCGCACGAACCCGAGCCAACCCCAACTCAAGCCCAGCCGAAGTGCAAATCGTCCAGGAACCAGCCGGCAAAGACTCAAGCAAAGACAAAGAGCCCGGCAGAGCAACCGTCGACCCAGCAGTTCCAAGCTCTAAATCGTTGATGTACCCATAAGCCTCATCGAAATCGGCATCCGGAGCCCACATCCGAACCATGTCTGAAGCTCTGACCCCAGCGGTTCCCTGTTTATCCCAATCGATGTGTGGCGCGTAAACCGAACACCACTTATTCCAAGCATCAATCGCAGCCTGGTGTGAATCCACCAATACGCCATCGTTATCGAAAAGCAGGCCGGCTACTTGAAATTCCATGCCTTAAGACTAATCATTAATAAAACTATTGATTGGGGGATCAAATGTTCGCTAAAAAGACCATCGCAATTCTCATCTCAGCACTGGCCGTAACCTCGCTCTCGGGTTGTCTAAACCCCATCCAAGGCGCGCAATACGAAGCAGCGCTTAGCGACCTCAAAGCCAACCCTTTAGAAGACTTCAAGCAATCCGCCTACTCCAAGCCAACCTGCGGCATCGACTACTGCGAACCAAACCCCGGCTACGCCTTCGCCAAGAACGGCGCCCCAGACACCTGGCCAGTCTTCTGCCAGAAGCAAATCACCTGGATAAAGAAAATGGGAGCCGACTCCTGGTTAGCTGGCGAAGAAGCCATAGCCATGCCACTTGAAGGTCATGAAGATTCCGCCCAAGTTGCCTGTGTTGCCGGCAACACCAGTTTCCTCGGCACCACAGACGGAATCCGCTGGCACGTTGTAGCAGGCCCAACCGCCTACGACATCAGAACAGTAATGAACCGCGAAGGCCAAGGCCCCGAGGACGAACGCTTCCTCCCTCACACCTGGGATGAAGCCAAGAAACTTCTCATGGACGGCGCTCGCAACACCATGAACATTCTTTCGGCCATCGCCAGCTACCGCCTAGACCACCCAACCGAAGACCCCAGCTCAACCAAGACCATCAAGGCCGCTCTCAAAGATCTAGACATCGATCCTGGCATCAAGATCGTCAAAGATAACGAGGGCAAAGCCCACTACCTCGACATCCCAGCCGACGACGTCTTCTTGGAATTCTGCCTAAACATCTCCCCATTCGACCCCGAGTACTTCGGAACCCCAAGCCCTAGAGACGGCTTCCTATCAATCTGGCAACCCACCGAATCGGCAACGGTCAACCAGTTCGGCTACTCAGTCTCTGGCGCCTGCCCTAAGCAGTAACCACCTCTTTATTGCGCGAAGTAATCACGAGATAAACGGCAACCTCAACCAAAACCAGTAGCAAGAACGCCGGAAGCATCTTGGTCATAAACCATGACGCATCCATCTCCGCGTAATTCCATTTACAAGACTCTCGAGTGTCTCCGCAGTAATCGTTGGTCTTCAACCTGTTCACAGCATCAGTTGCAAACGAGAATGACATGATCGAAACCACACCTGCAAAAACCAGCGACAAAACATAGTTCAACGTCACCGCTCCAGCTGCCCCAGCAACCCTAGGAGCACGAACCACAGGCTTCGCCGAACGAGCCTTGGCAGCAAAGCGTGTTCCCAAAACAATCGATGTTCCGATGATGGCCTGAATAACTACCCAGCTCCAAGTCTCCAACTGCTGCCCCTGAATGTCGAACACAATCAGGCCAACAATCACAGCCAGAGCCGTTCCCAGAATCGGCAGGGTGTAGCCAATGGCCAAAGCCTTCTGAGTAGCAGAAAGGCCCTTGCCTTCAGCCCCTGCAACCGGCGACGACTTCCGATAAAGAGTCGACTGCAACAGCAAGAACACTTCGATGCCCGCCGCCAAAATAATCGGCAAATACGTTCCAACGAAACGACCCAGCGGCGTCACCGCCAAAGAAGTATTACCAAAAGAATTCATAAAAGTGGCCAGAGCAAAAATCGCCATAAACACCATCGCAATAACGATCATCAAACCGTTGAACCGATACTCAGCTCGAACCAGCGGAGTCTCCCCTGCAGCATGAACCGAATCCGACCGCTTGAAAGCCCACAAACACAAAGCCGAACCAACAGTCAGCCCCGCCAACACCACATAAGTAGAAGCCTTAACTTCCGGATACTGCCCATAGTCCCAAGGCAAATCAAACACCGAAGCCAGAACCATCGCCACCCAAGCAATCAAAACCCCAAGTAACGGAAGAACAATGTTGATGCGTAGTTTCTTTTCCATAGCTTCAAACTACTCTCTTACTGCTTGATGTAACTTCCCGAGATCATGAACACATCCGACGTCGTCAAATTGACCGGAGTGTTGTAATCAAACGGAGTCTGCTGACCAGCTCCCTGAGTGGTCAAAAGCAAAGTCGAAGAACCTGCCGCCGCATAACCATAGAGCACATAGTTCTTACTCAAACCCGAATCAACCACACGACCATTGCTTGTTGAGATCTGATACTTCGAGGCAAAAGGCAAGGTCACGTAATACTGACCACGACCAAACGACGTGATGTTGGTCATCACAACGCGCACGTTGAAGTAAACCAAATCACCCGTTTGAACATAGGAACCATAGAATTGCGGATTCCCATTGAACGTTGGCTGCACAGCACCAGAACCGGTAGTTCCACCACCCATCACATAAGAAACCTCAACCGGCGACCCAGTACCAGGCAACCCCTGAATACCCTGAGGGCCAGCAGGCCCAGTCGCTCCAGTAGCACCAACCGGACCAGCTGGACCAACAGGTCCCGCAGGACCCGTTTCCCCTTGAGGCCCAGTAGCCCCAGCAGGCCCAACATCACCAATCGTGCAAGTACCAGCCATCGACTCCACGAACTGAGCCTTGGTTCCCCCAGGGTTCACTTCCAACCAGAAGTCGAAAGCACTCAAACCATCTAGACCATCAACCCCATCGGTTCCAGTCAGGGAAGCCAAGAAGTCCGAAACTGTCCCGGCATTTCCGGCATCTAACCAAAGCTGATAAGCCGAAGCGCCAGAAGTTCCCGCCGGGCCAATCTTTGGCTTTGGAGCATAACCAACGTAACCATCAGCACCCTTCTTACCAACCAACGAAGAAAGGAAGTCGGAAACAGTTCCTTCATTACCTTCCTGCAGCCAGAGGTCATAAGCCGAGATTGGGAACTCAGTTTCCGGATCACATGTTTGAGAAGTAGGCGTTGGCGTCGCCACAGCCGAACCAGTACAACCCGAGAGCACTAAAGACCCAACCAATACAAATGGCAAGGCTAGTAAACGGAACGATTTCATGATTCCCCTGAGTTCTTTAAGATTGAAGCAAGTCTACGCACCACCAGAGAGCAGGCAACCATGATCATCGTTATTGGCGAAGCGCTTATCGATCTCATCCAGGACCGCTACAACCCAACCAGCTATAACGCCGTTGTCGGTGGCGCCAACGCCAACGTTGCCATCGCCCTC
>Ga0228701_1000863_pt1 | contig 22582 bp, 21 predicted proteins | sample McNCre117_Aug_MG_2_FD_178017 | JGI IMG/M metagenome (GOLD analysis project Ga0228701, IMG submission 178017) | Freshwater microbial communities from McNutts Creek, Athens, Georgia, United States - 11-17_Aug_MG | ecosystem: Environmental > Aquatic > Freshwater > Creek | place: USA: Georgia...
TCGGTAACAACCGAATCAAGCAAGAGGAGCTCGCGCTCAAGCGAGAGATGCTTGATGTGGGTGAGGTCGAACGTGCAGGCATGCAAGTGCGCTTCGATCTGGAGAAAGCTGCCTACGCTGCACGCAGACAAGCGGATCAAATTACTGACCCGGGTCTCAAGGCTGAGGCTATTGAGCTCATCAACCATGCGCTGTCTCGCCAGTTACCTGTGATTGTGGATTTGGCCCGTGCAAATGCGGAGTATCAACGTAGCTTTGATTACGGCATGCGCTCATCGGTTCGTAGCTATGTGGAGGATTCCACCAACGCTGCCAAACAAGCTGAACGGGCGGTGACTTCTGCTTTCAAAGGTATGGAGGATGCGCTCGTTCAATTTGTGACCACGGGCAAGCTCGACTTCACCAGCTTGGCCAACTCCATCATTGCTGATCTGGTACGCATTCAGATTCAGCGCATGGTCACTTTGCCATTGGCTGGATGGCTGGGAGGCTTGGGTTCAACCCCTGCGCCTGCCGCAGGAGGCAGCATCGTTCCGATAGGAGCAACCGATCTCGTGAATCCCCTGGTCGCTGTGGCGCACACGGGTGGTTTGATTGGATCGGACAGCTTGGCCTCCCGCTCGGTGGGACTTCACAACTTCGCAGGTGCCACCCGTTATCACACGGGTGGTCTTGTCGAAGGTGAGGTCCCGATCATTGCGCAGCCGGGTGAGGCGGTGTTCACGCCCGGTCAGATGCGCGCATTGGGTGGGGCGCTTTCTTCTAAGAACCAACCTCAAGTGCGTGTGGCTGTGAATGTGATCAACAACGCCTCAGGCGTGGATGCGCGTGTGCAGTCTTCTCAACAAGCGGATGGTTCCATGCGCCTAGACATCATCGTGGAGCAAATTGAAGCGCGCATGTCCCGATCGATTGGTCAGGGCACGGGGATTGCGCCAACCCTTGAGCGTCGCTATGGGTTGAACCCCGCTGCAGGAGCCATGCGATGACGAGTAGTTATCCACAGTTTCCGATTGAACGGATCCCGCTTCCTTCGGTGGATGGTTACACCATCTCACCTGGTGAAGCTGTGATTCGAACTGACATGGAGTCGGGGGCGGCCAGATCGCGGCGACGGTTCAGTCAGACGCCTGCACGGGTGAGTGTTCGTTGGAATTTACGCCCGCTGACCTATGCGATTTTTGAATCTTGGTTCAAACACGAAATCCTCGATGGCGCTGAGTGGTTCGAGTTGCCCTTGCTTGCGGGCATTGGCATGGCCACGACACAAGCGCGTTTCACCAAGGCTTACCAAGCCAAGCTGGTGCGACGCAACCAGTGGGATGTGAGTGGTGAGCTGGAGATTCGAAATCGCCCAGTCCTGACCCGTGATGCGCTTGGAGTTCTTGTGAACTCCGACTTTGAAGCCTTGGAGCTTTCTATCGACTCGCTCGAATACCTCGTCCAACACCAACTGCCCTCAGAACCTTGGTAACTCAGGTCTGGGGGCTTTCTTTTGAGCTCCCATGAACCTGCAAGAACGGTTAGAAGCGACAGTCAACAAGGCTGAGGTCGATGTTTCCTTGTTGCACCAAGTGGTGCACGGAAACAACCAGACCGATGTGGTCACCGAAGGTGGACCTGTCAAAACGGTGGCCAAGGCCATCCATCAGGTTGAACTTGACTTGGCTGACTCGCGCACAGAGCTCACAGCTCAGGTGTGGGAGGCCACAAGGCAAGCGGGCATCTCCACAAGCAGTGCCAACCTCTCGACCTCCAAAGCAGCTGATGCAGCGGCAACGTTGGCAGAGGTCAAGGCTAGAGCGGATGCTGCAACCAGTGCAGTGGTGATTCCTACCAAGACATGGGTGGGAAACGGCACACAAACAGATTTTGCGCTTGACTATGCGGTGGGTCATCCCGGTGCATTACAGGTCACGGTTGCCAGTGTGTTGCAAACACCTGTGGATGCCTATTCGCTGTTTGACAGCAGAACCCTGAGGTTTGTGACGGCTCCCTTGAATGGCGTGAGCATCACTGCTCGGATGCTGGATAAAGAGAGCCAGACGGGGGCAGCCGCTGCAATGGATTGGGCAACCAAAACCACGGGGCCTGTGCAGGGCGCTGAGTATTCGGCGAAATACCAAGCGCAGGCAGCAGCCAGCAGTGCGAACGCGTCCAGTGCTTCAGCTTCAGCGGCTGCAACGAGTGCTGCGGCTTCTGCATCTTCTGCTTCCACATCCAGCACCAAGGCCAGTGACGCTGCAACGTCTGCAAGCAATGCGGCGGCGTTTGCGGCAACTGCGACGACGCAAGCAAGTGCGGCTTCCGGCTCTGCTAGTGGTGCGGCTGCATCGGCGACTGCTGCTGCGGGCTCAGCGAGTACTGCATCTTCTAAAGCGATTGATGCATCGAGCAGTGCATCCAGTGCCTCTGGTTCAGCGGGAGCTGCAGCAACGAGTGCCAATACTGCGCAAGACTGGGCAACCAAAACCAGTGCACCTGTCAGTGGCTCCGATTACTCGGCGAAGTATTACGCCCAGTCCATCACAGCATCTGCCGCGACGGCAAGTCAAAAAGCAAGTGATGCGGCGGCGAGTGCCACGGCTGCGGCTGGGTCAGCCACTACGGCCACGACCAAAGCCTCGGAAAGTGCTGCTTCTGCTACTAGCGCTGCATCGTCAGCGACAACGGCAACAACACAGGCAACTGCATCTGCGACATCTGCCACCAACGCAAGCGCATCTGCAAGTGCGGCTGCTGGCTCTGCAAGCACCGCCAATACCAAAGCAGGTGATGCTGCTACGAGTGCGACGGCTGCTGCTAACTCAGCAACCAATGCTGGAACGAGCGCAACGAGTGCTGCCGCATCCGCGAGCGCCGCAGCTGGGTCTGCGACTACAGCGACGGCCAAAGCTTCGGAGGCTTTGACGAGTGCAAACGCATCGGCTTCGTCTGCCAGTGCTGCGTCTGCCAGTGCGACAAGTGCAGCGAGTTCTTTGTCATCTGCGCAAACGCAAGCAACCAAAGCAGCTGACTGGGCAGAAAAGACCGCCACCACGGTGGATGGAACGGGTTACTCAGCTAAGTACTGGGCGGCGCAAGCGGCGGGTTCTGCCGCTGCAGTGACGACCAACACCATCATTCCTGCGGAGACATTCACGGGCAATGGTGTGGCGACGGATTTCACGATCAGTCGTGGCGTGTCTTACCCGGGCGCTTTGTTGGTCACGGTTGCAGGTGTGCAGCAAGCGCCAGTGGATGCGTACACCACGCCCACGACAACCACGCTTCGATTCAGCTCAGCGCCAAGTAATGGCGTGCTTATCAGTGTTCGGTATCTGGATAAAGAGGCGCAGTCGGGTGCCGCTGCAGCGCAAGAGTGGGCGACGAAGACAACAGGCCCAGTTTCGGGATCGACGGAATACTCCGCCAAGTACCACGCAGGTGCAGCGGCTGCGAGTAGTGCTGTTGCGACCCAAAAGGCAACAGATGCTTCTGGGTCTGCGACCTCTGCCGCAGCTTCCGCCACGACTGCCACGACCAAGGCTTCTGACGCTTCAGGTTATGCCAGTGCTGCGGCGAGTTCTGCAACGACCGCCACTACCAAAGCAAGCGAAGCATTAGCGTCGGCTACAAACGCGGGTGCGTCTGCATCTGCGTCAGCAACTTCTGCCACAGCCTCCGCTGGCTCTGCTGCCACGGCAACTACCAAAGCATCTGACGCAGCAACGTCTGCGGCAACAGCCACAACCAAAGCGACAGAAGCCAGTGGCTCTGCAACTGGCGCTGCAAGTTCGGCCAGTGCAGCGAGCACGTCTGCCTCTCAGGCGTCGACTTCGGCCACAAGCGCTGCGACCAGTGCAACAGCATCCGCAACTTCAGCCAGCAACGCTCAGACCTATGCCACGCAGGCACAAGCTGCGGCAGCCAGTGCGCAGGGCTCAAGCGTTGCTCCACAGGTGTTCACGGGAAATGGCAGTGCCACGGACTTTGCGCTCTCCACAGCAGCAGCTAGTGTGACCAAGCTCATGGTGACAGTGGCCAATGTCATTCAAGACTCGCTAGACGCCTATGTGTTGGTCAATAGCGGCGCAACGTTGCGGTTCACATCTGCCCCCTTGAATGGGGTGCGCATTGTGGTTCGGTATCTGTAGAGCATTCTTTTGAAAGGAGGCCATCGTGCCTATTACGCAAATCCCACCCGAGGGTCTCAAAGACTCGGGTGTCTCTGCTGGAACCTATGGGTCAGCCTCACAAATCCCCGTCGTGACGGTCAACAGCAAAGGTCAGGTGACTTCAGCAGGTACAGCAGCGTTGGACTTGTCCACCAAGGTCAACAAGGCAGGCGACACGATGACAGGCACTTTGTCAGTCCCGCGTCTTCAGGTCGCATCCACGGCGAACTACATCGACATGGTCGATACGGACTGGGGCACGCGTTCGTTTCATCACAACCAAGGGCTCATGGGGTTTTTGAAATCCGACGGCAATTGGGATATGTACATGAACAACGGCGGTCAGATGTGGACGGCCAACTATGGTTGGCTACATGACTATTTTTTTAGAGTCGTTGCGAACTGTGCAAATAGTGTAGGCAACACGGGCCGTTACAACATCAATTGCTACAACTGTGGAAACATAAGTTTGGGCACAGACATGGAGCTGATCGATGAAGGTGGTCAGATCCGATTGCGCGGTGTTGTAGTTACTACAAACTGCAATTGCAATTGTGGGTGTTGATATGTTTTCACCTCGAATCTCAAAAAGTTCGCTATGGCCAACACCGGTCATGTTTGCAGAGTTCATGGGGCCTGATGTTGATTTTCACAACCGTGAATTGGAGTCTGCAGTTCTGGCTGGTTGTGATGCTCAGCAAGGGGCCGTTCATGAGCTTCGACTCTACGAGTTAGAAGAATGCAAATCGGAATCCATTTCTTGGCTTGTTTCAAAAGTCAGAGAAATGTCGGCTCATTACTGTGGTTTTGTCTCGACTAGCAGAGTTGAAGTCACGTTACGGGGCGTTGTTCTGCGAACTTTCGATCACATTAACACGCATACAGAAGCACGAGAGAGTGATCTGGGTGTGGCGTACTGGCCAAGCGGTAATGAAAAAACCATTGGTCAGCCTATCAATCAAAACGCAGATGGATTTACCGCTCCAATTTTCACGATGGAAGATCCATCACGTCATTTGTCGGAGTTGCGATTGCCGATGGAGATGCGGCACTCTGTAGATGTTTGCCCGCGTCCAGGTCTGATGGCTTTGTATCCCGCGCATTTACCTCACAACGTCCATCCATACCGTGGTGATAAGCCATTTGTTCAGATCGTTGCCCAAGTGCGAATGCCTTGGCCTCAAGATTATTTCAAAGGGAATTTATGATTCACATTGCAGCGCAGGTCATCGCGCCAATCAATCCTGAAGTCTCTAATGATGAATTCGCTTATCAGCGACGCTTAGATGAATCATTAGCTTTTGACGTGGTTGATGGTGTTTGCCTTAAGGTGACATTCAAGCACCAAAGCATCACACTTGATCCTCGTCTACCGTACATGAAGCCCGATATGGCTGTGGGTTATCAAGGCCTCGAGGATGCGATTGAGTTGGTTTGGGACTCTGAGCGATTTAATGCAAGAGACACTTCATCAAGTGTCGTCGAACGAAAAGGTGTCAATGACTTAACGAGTCATCTTTTTATCGTCGGTTTTGAAGGTGACAACATATTTTTAGTCACTCGAAAAACCATTGTCGAAGTCCCATCTGAAGTAACTCATACAGATATTAATCACGAGAGTTTGGAGTTTCTTCGACCACGGCAGTGGGTTGCATCAATGAGTGAAGAACTCTTGGCTTTGGTTGTGAAAAACAAAGCAAAAAGGCGATTGCTTGCCCAAGTTAAGCCGGAGGAGTCAATCGCCGCGCTTGAGAAGCAAGTTGATCTGCTGAGTGAACTTGTTTTGAATATTGCAAATCTGATCCCCGAAGAAGAAAGGCCTGAATGGCTTAGTGACTTCGCGACTCAATTTGAATTAACAAAGTCCACCAAATTCAAAGGTTCTAACGCTGCGGTGACTGACGTTTTTTCTCATAAATCGCAAGTCAGAAATATTCAAGCAACATATTTTGATCAACGAAGTGAGATTGTCTGATGGCTAATTTCAAAATCAAAGCCTTGCGTCCTGATGGAATGCACACATATTTCTATTACGACAACCAAGATTCGACGCTGACCTGGGAAGACGGCTCTCCAGTCCGTCAAGGTGCAAAAAAGTCATGGCGTGAGTTCACGGCGATATCGGCGGAGCAACCTGGTCGCAAAGGCAATGTCCGCGTGCTCAAGATTAGTCTTGGCCTGCTTTGCAACTACGCCTGTACTTACTGCTCACAACGGTTCGTACCTCACGCGGATCAAACCAATCCAGAAGATGTTGAATCGTTTTTACGCTCTCTAGAAGACGCGCTGATTGAGCATCCAGAGCGCATTGAGTTCTGGGGCGGTGAGCCGCTGGTTTATTGGAAGACCTTAAAACCTCTGGCTGAGCGTTTGAGAGCCATGTACCCCAAGGCTCAGTTCAGCATGATCACCAATGGGAGTCTGTTGGATGCAGAAAAAAACGCATGGATTGATCGTTTGGGATTTTCTGTGGGACTGTCGCACGACGGCCCGGGTTATCACGCCCGAGGCGCCGATCCTTTGGATGATCCACAAAAGTGCGCTGCCATTTTTGATCTGTACGCACGACTCAAGCCCGAGGGGCGAATCAGCATCAACGCCATGATCCATGCAAGCAACCCAAGTCGCGCGCATGTGCAGTCATGGTTGCGTGAGCGTTTTGGTGAAGACGTGGTGATCGGCGAGGGCGCATTCATTGACCCGTATGACGAGGGCGGACTGGCTTCCACGTTTCAGACTTCAGTCGAGCGGATCACTTTCAGTGCTTATGCGTTCAAAGAGTTGCGCGCTGGTGCTGTGACCAGTTTTGACATTGCTCGCAAAAAGATCATGGACTTTGTGGAGTCGGTTGCTCAAGGCCGTCCCGTCAGTACGTTGGGCCAGAAATGCGGCATGGACCGTACCGACAACCTAGCAGTCGATCTGAACGGCAATGTGCTGACCTGTCAAAACGTGAGTGCAGCGGCGGTGGCTCCAAATGGCGAGTCGCACAAGATTGGTCACATCTCGCAGCTTCAAGCTGTCAAGATGCGAAGCGCCACGCATTGGAGTAAGCGAGAGGAGTGTTCTAGCTGCCCTGTGCTTCAGTTGTGCAAAGGCTCATGCATGTTCTTGGATGGTCCGCTGTGGACGGCAGGGTGTGATGCTTCGTATGCTGACAACGTGCCGTTCTTTGCCGCTGGCATTGAGTTCCTCACTGGTTGTTTCCCGTTCTACATCGAGGGGGATTTTCCGCAGGAACGTCGAGACATCTTCGGTTTGGTCAGTGAGCACTCAGAAGTCAAAGAGCGTCGAGTCATTCCCATCAAGGTAGACCATGCCTGATGTGACGTTGAGTGACGCGTTGAAGGAGGCTTACGCGAGCGCGCCTTCGAATGTGGTGATCCTGCATACCTTGGAGCTACGTCACCCAGACTTTAAAAATGAGTCTGGGGTGACAACTGCCATTCGGGTGGTGCGAGATCAACAAGACCTCTTTGCACGCCTCGAACCCTCAGCCCCGTTGAACCCAAGCCAGACAGTGAGGTTTGTGGCCATGGGCTTTGATTTGGATTTGCCTCCTGTGGACATCGCACCTGTTCCTGAGGTCGTTCTGACCTTGGATAACGTCTCTCGCGAGATCGTCAAACACCTTGATGCGGCATCGGAGTCAGAAGCCTCCATCGAAGTCACTTATCGACCGTACTTGTCAAACGATATGGAGGGACCGCAGATGGACCCTCCCATCACGTTGGTATTGACCGAGGTGGAAGCGGATGTGATGCGAGTGACCGCAAGAGCCCGAATGGTTGATATCGGCAATAAGGCGTTTCCGGGACGGCTGTACACCGCAACGGAGTTCCCGGGATTGGCTCGGTGACGGAGATGACATGAAACCAACTGATGGTTACTGGGCGCACCGATACATAGGTCGTCCATGGATAGCAGGTGCACGAGGCCCCGAGTCATTTGACTGCTGGGGCCTTTTTTTATGGGTTCAAGGAAAGCACTTCGGGCGTGAACTTCCACTTATCCCTGTGGATGCACTGAGTTTGCGTGTGGTGCTCAAGACTTTCAACGATCACCCCGAGCGAAAACGCTGGCAGCGAGTATCAACCCCAAAACATGGGGACGCTGTTCTGATGCGTCAGTCCAGATATCCGGTGCACGTCGGTGTTTGGCTAGACATCGACGGCGGGGCCGTATTGCATTGCGCGCAAAGAGTTGGTGTGGTGTTTCAGGACTTGTGGGCGCTAGACCGTCATGGCTGGCGTGTCGAGGGGTTTTATGCATTTCGAGGTGAGCCATGCCAAGCCGCAATGACGGTGTCGTAGTTTGGTTTCGAAACCCGTTCGATCCCCATGAGCGTGATATCCATCAAGTTCAGGGAAATCCAACAATCAGCCAATGGATGAACCAAGAACAGATCGTTTTTGAGCAACCAACGCTGGTCCTCAAGAACGGCAAGCCGGTGCTGATGGCCGAGCGTGGTGTGACCCCCATTGATGCTGGAGATGTCATCGCACTGGTGTCATTGCCGCAGGGTGGCGGAGGAGGGGGCAAGAACCCCCTGCAGACGGTTTTGATGATTGCCGTGTTGGTGGTGGCCAATGCCTATGGCGCTGAGCTGGCCGCATCGTTTGGGTATTCCGGGGCAGTGGCAACTTCGGTGGCATCAACCGCGATTGCAGTGACGGGTTCCATCATTGTTAGCGCTTTGGTGCCGCTACCCAATCAGAGTCTGCCTAACGCGACCGCGAGCTCATCCTCTCCGAGTCCTACCTATTCGTTGCAGGCCCGAGGTAACTATGGGAGGCTGTCGCAGCCGATTCCTGTTGTGTACGGTCAGCATCTGATTTATCCGGATTTGGCTGCAATGCCTTACACGGAGTACGTCAACAACGAGGAATATCTGCATCAGCTCCATGTGATTGGCGTTGGGCAATTCCAGTTTGAAGAGCTCTCGATTGATGACAGTCCCATTTCTTCGTTTGAAGAGGTGCAGGCACAAGTCATTGAGCCAGGTGGTCAAAACACCTTGTTCAACAACGATGTGGTGACAGCGGTTGAGGTGACTGGGCAGGAGTTGATTGCCGTTGCTGATACGGGCGGCAGCATCATTGGCCCGTTCGCACTCAACCCTGCAGGAACTCAAGTCAATCAGATCGGCATTGATGTTGTGATGATGCGTGGTTTGTATTACGCGACTGATGGCGGGACGCTGGATAGCCGAACTGTTCAATGGCGGGTTGAAGCGAGAGCCATCAACGACGACGGTGATGCCACTTCTGGATGGCTTCACCTTGCAGACGAGTCCTACTCGGCAGCCACCAATACGGCGCAGCGCAGAACCTACAAATACGCTGTGGGGGCAGGGCGCTACGAGGTGCGTGTTCAAAGGCTGGACACCAAAGACACTAGCACCCGAGCTGGGCATGAGCTTCGGTGGGGGCAGGCCAAGGGCTATCTGGTCAATCCAACATTGCCCTCTGATTTGACCTTGTTGGCTTTACGAATGCGCGCAACGGACAACTTGTCTCAACGGTCATCGCGTTTGGTGAACTGCTTGGTGACGCGCAAGTTGCCAGTTTGGTCAAAGACCACAGGTTGGAGTTCGCCTCAAGCCACCCGTTCGATTGCTTGGGCGTTTGCAGATGCAGCACGCGCGAGTTATGGCGCAGGCTTACCGGATGCAAAGATTGATCTCAATGCCTTGGACCGGCTCGATGGCGTGTGGTCTGCGCGTGACGATACGTTCAATGGCGTGTTTGATCAGAACCTAACCGTCTGGGATGCCATGGGGCAGATTGCGAGAGCGGGGCGTGCGGTGCCATTCCTGCAAGGTGGCATCGTGCGCATTGTTCGAGATGAGCCCAAGTCCATCCCTGTGGCCTTGTTCTCCACCCGAAACATCGTGCGTAGCAGTTTGAAGATTCAGTACGTGATGCCGGGAGATGCGACAGCGGATGCGGTCACGGTTGAATACTTCAACCCCAAGAGCTGGAAGCCTGATGAAGTCACGGTGGCCCTTGCGGGGTCGGCCCTGTCTAAACCTGCTCGCTTGAAGCTCTTTGGTTGTACCGATAAGTTCCAAGCGATGCGTGAGGGAAAGTACATCGCCGCAGCCAATCGGTACCGCAGACGAATCATCACTTTTAGGACAGAGCTTGAAGGGCTGATTCCGACCTATGGGGACTTGGTTGCCATCAGTCATGACATGCCCAGCTGGGGTGTGAGTGGTGAGGCCTTGTCTTGGGACGGCACATCAAAGGTGTTGTTCTGTTCTGAACGCTTGCCTTGGCAGACGGGAGCGAATCACTACATCGCACTCAGGTGTTTGGACGGTTCAGTCACTGATCCGATAGATGTGACGCGCGGAACGACAGACCGACATGCAGTGTTGCAACAGGCGCCGAGCGTAGATATCCAAACCGGGGGAGGTGAGGAGCGAACGCATTTTGCTTTTGGGGTGGGGCAGACCTGGGCCCAGATGGCGCGCGTGATGAGTGTCAAACCTCGAGCTGATTTGGTGGAGGTGACCTGCGTGGCAGAAAGCCCTGCAGTTCACACCGCTGATCAAACATAGACGAACGAGTTGTTCACAACCCGCCTTGATGCGATTCAGGCGGGTATTTTTTTTGGGAGTTAAGAAATGCCAGAACCAACAAGTAGTGGAGTGGCTGGAGCCGCCGCTGCATACAAAGCCTTTGGTGGAACGGCTGCAGCCGCAGCCAGTGGTGCAACGCTTGCCGCAGTCGTGGTCATGCTCATGACGCCACCACGCGATAAGCGCGAGTGGACAGTGGGGCTGATCAGTACTGTTGTATCGAGCATCTGCGGTGGGGCGATCACCATCGAGTATTTCCAGCTTCATCACTGGGCGTTTTCGACGATTGGCCTGTACGCCATGGGCGGGGTGATCTTTGCCTGTGGCTTGCCCGGTTGGGCATTGGTGCGTTGGATTTTTAACTTCATCGTAGAGCGCCGCGATGCCTCAATTGATGAGGTGGCCAAAGAAGTGAAGGAGATGCTGTGAAACCACAAGACTTCATTGCCCTCATTGGGCCTGCTGCGCGGGCTTGCCACAAGTCCACGGGTGTTCCAGCCAGCATTACTGTGAGCCAAGCAGCACTCGAGTCTGGCTGGGGTGACTCGGGGCTTACCAAGACAGCCAAGAATCTGTTCGGGATTAAGGCAGACAGTTTGTGGCGCGGTGAAACCGTGACGTTTGACACCAAGGAGTTCATCCAAGGGCAGTGGGTCGTTGTGCCCGCTAAGTGGCGCAAGTATCCGACATGGCAGGCTAGTGTTGATGATCACGCCGCATTCTTAAAACGCAACCCTCGATACAAAGATTGCTTTCTGTGTGTCTCGGCGCAGACATTTGCGCGAGCTCTTCTCAAAGCTGGCTACGCCACGGACCCAGACTATGCCGACAAGCTCATCCGTTTGATTGGTGTCTACAACTTGTCCTCGCTGGACGGGGGGGATGCATGAGCTGGATTCGTGTATTCCTCGAATTGAATAAATCCTTGTTTCTCAAGGGACTGCTGCTACTCATAGCTTTTTTACTAGGCCTGCAGATGGGGCAATCCTATCTGCAGCGCCAGTGGGATGCTGCGAACCAAACCCTACAAATCGCACAAGCAAAGCAAGAGCAACACGCTGCCGATGTGGCTCGAGTTCAAAACCAAATATCGAAGGAGGTCTCAGGTGACTATCGCAAGAAGTCTAGTTTGCTGGCTAGCCGTGTTGCTGTGCCTGAACGGGTGCTCGACAAGTCCGAAGTCCGTCCAGAGCGTGTGTCCATCATTTCCTCAGGTTCCGAGCGAGTTGATGGTGACTCCACCAACGGCGTATCTACTGCCTTTAGAGATGAGAAAACTGCCTTAAGTTGTCCACAGTTGGAACAAGATGCGAAGCGAACGACTTTGATGTTGCTGGAACTCCAGCATTGGTACGAACGTATCCTGCGTTCAAGCACTCAATGAATTTGATTGATTAAAATTTCTAAATACCTGCCTCAGGGTTTTTTTCTGTAGTAATACCCAATATTAAGAAATACAACAACCAGGTAGTCAAATGCATCGAAAGACTTTTCTTTAACTGGGAATGCTCGATCACTATCAGTTTGATAGCGGCTTTTTACCTGAACTCTGATTTGTAAACTGTTTTTCCGAGGATCAGGGTGAATGCAAATAAGATCGTATCCTTCATTTTTGGGCAGAGCTTTATAGGCAAGAATATTTCGTCTCATGAGATGACTAATTACAAGATGCTCGGCACCGAGAGAAATTACAGGGTATCGTCGCGCGTCTTGATTACTTATGATGTTTATTTTCTAAACTAAACCATTGCGTTGTTCAAGGAATGTTGAAAAAACTGGTGGACTATTGGCTATGCAGCAACACCTGATCCTGGAATTTGCTGAATAACTTGGCATTAGCGTGCAAATGAGCATTCATCATAATCTTAGTTTGGGCGTGTGATCGTCCTTTACACCTTCCCGGTATTGCGTTTGCGTAAACTTCCCGGTGTGACGCCGAACTGTCTGGAAAATGCTGCTGTGAAATTGTTCACATGTGAGTAGCCCAGCTTAGCAGCCAATACTTTGATTGCAGTGTCGGATTCACACAAAGCGGTATGAGCAGCGTCCAATCTCTTTTGTGCGCAATAGGCAACGAGCGTGCTCCCAAAGAGCTGCTTAAATCCCTCATTGATTGTTCTAGATGACATCCCATAACGTCTGGCCAGTTCATCGAGGTTCGGTGGAGTCTTTGGAGACATATCAATCTCCTCACGTAATTCTCGTATCAAATTTGATTTTTTGGACTCAAAAGATACGTTCATCTGTGCAGCTCCGGTCAACTCAACTAAGAGGTTCAAAACTTGGCTTTGCACAAATAATTTCCGCAGCGGCCCAGTTAACGTTGTTGAAGCGCACTGTCTGAGATGCTTTTCTATGAGTGGATGACTGACTGACCTGAGCGAGCCTTCAGTAAGCTTCATGTTTTGCAGCAGTTTTACCGATAACGCTTCACCAATTAATCGATGCAAACGGTTGAGATCAATCTCTAACACCACGCCTTCAAGTCGAGATGCTGCCTCCGCCTTAAAACGCGCATCCACTTGGTTGGCAAACCCAACTAGCACCTCACCAGCGCCGTAATGATAGGTCTTGTTCGTTAGGTGGTCTTGCATCAAACCTTTGCCAACCAGAATGGATTGAATTGCTAAGTGCGGTTCATCATATTTGGCCTGCATATTCGCCGTCTCTAGCCATTGACCAGCGATGTTATCTGTGAATCTATAGTTAATTATGCTTAAATTCATTCCTAAAGGTAACGCCAGCGTATGCATTATGCCTGTGCCTATCTCTTGGGGCATCGGAATTGCGTACGTTTCGTTTTCAAGCAAAAGCTCGTCTTTGTAGTCTGGATCCAACAGCCAGTTGATGCGTTCCATGATTATATCAAAATGATTTTGTTAATTTTAATAGAAAAAATGAGAATTCTCATAGTAATTATTGAGCAATTAACTCCTGATTCTGGATAGGATAAACAAAATAATAAACTTGAGTGGCAGTGTTTGGGGAGGCGTCCAATCTTGTTGAATCTGGCTAATCAAGATAGTTCCGTACGATGAAAAATAATGGTAATTGATAAAGTGCAGTCATTTTTAGATGATCATTTTGAAGCGCAGTAAAAGCAAGATATGGTCATCTTTGCTCGCGTATTCCACACAGATTAGTTTTCGTATTCATATCAAGATCCGATTTTAGAAGTATTGAGCTACCCAGATTAAAAAATTAATTACGACATCCCCGCCAGCAGTCTATGGTGAGTTTCCACGAGTTAAACAAGTTCTCATTATGAACTTTCTTTCTCCAGTTATAACGACCGTCAAAGTGATTTTGCGATTATTTAATAAAACTATGAATGATCGTTTGAATTCGATGAGGCACGAAGGGCTAGGGATAGTTTTGCTAAATAATTTATTCGGATCACTTATTTATGGATAAAGAAGCAAATCAAAAGATTGAAAATATTCATTTTTTAGAGATTTTTATTGAAATGAATAATTGGGAGGGGCATGACAAGGCGTTACTTACGTTGTCAGGGAGAGATTTATATATTCAAATTGCCGCTGGTCTTTTAACTGATCCGAAATCCAGCATATTGAATTTGAAGAGTATACAAGGTCATGTAACAGATAGATCTACAAGAAATCGACTCAAAGAATTTCAAAACCTAGGTCTCGTACAGGTGGCTTATAACAAATATGATGCACGAACAAAACGAATCGTTCCCACAGATAAGTTAATTTCAATGCTTAATTCTCATATAAGATATTTAAAAAAATTGATAGAGAAAAAATATATTCTAATTGAAAAATAAGATCGGGGTTGCTAAAGGTAAGTTGGATACACTCATATTCATAAAAGGTTTTACTATCGCTAAATTTTTATCTATTCGTGTAAAATCTTACTTAAAATTTTACCTCTCACGCTTTTGAGTTATAAATATGCTGGGGTGATTGTCGTTAAAATATAGTATCCATGTTCTGCATCCCATTCCATTTTCGTCGCATGTGCTTCAATGAAGTCTCTCATGAGCGAACCAGCATCTATTTGTGTTATCCCGTATGCGGCTGCTAAATTTTTTCGATTTATATGCCCTAATTTTTTATAAACTGACATAACAAGATTTAGGCGTTCAGATAAGTCTTTAGGCAGATTGAAACTGACGCTTGTGGAGATGTATTTTTTCATTAGAACATATTAATAACAAATTTTGTACCCTAACAAGTCAGGATTGCAGATTGCGGTATATTGTTCCTACAATTGCGCATTTGGCGCATTGGATCATTTCATAATCTACAATAGCAGACTATGAATAAATCAGTAATAATAAACTCTAAATCTATATTGGTTGTTGATGATGTTGCTATCAATCGCTTGCTTCCTGGTTTGATATTGCGTCCTTTTGGCTGGAGTGTATATGAGTCAAGTGGCGGCCTGGGTGCCTTATCTGTTATGGCGGAGGTGCAGGTTTCTTGTGTGCTATTGGATATCTCAATGCCAGATGTTAGTGGGTTGGATGTGCTTGCTGATCTTAGGAGAAATTCAGCTTTTAAAAAAGTTAGATTTATTGCCTATACAGCATATGCGCAAATGGAGGATGTTTCGTATTTAATAAGTCTTGGATTTGACTTTGTGTTGATTAAGCCATTAACTAGTGCTAAGCTGTTAGAATTATTTGAGTTAAATTAATATTTTTAAATCGCTTATTTTGCGGAAATAACTTCCGCAATCTTTCGATTTTATACCGGTTTTTTTGTTCGCATCGGTGATGATGGATACATCTAGGTGAGCAAGGAAATTTCGTGAATACTAGTGAATTGAATGCGCGGCAATTGACAGCGATCATTGCCAATATGGCCGAATTGCACGAATGGGAATTAGAGAGTGCTCCTTTGTTGAGTACTTTGACTGGTCGGCACTTGTATTTTCGAATAGCTCAACGTGCCGTTGGAGATCGTGAGTTGTTATCTCGAGCTTTAAAAGACTTAACTGGTGGGGTTGGATATACGGAAAAAGCCCTTAGAACTCGCATGCGTGAAATGGAGAGGGAGGGGTTGATCGCATCTGTTTCGGCTCGAGATGATGCTCGATCTAGACATTTAATGCCTACAGAAAAATTCTATGAAGCTATTTATTTGCATGCAGACCGATTTAAGCGAATCTTTGAGAAAGATTTTTTTATTATAGAAAAGTAGTGCGTAATTTTCGATTGCTGCGCTTGGTTTAACTTATAAGTGGATATTTGCATGAATAAAAAATATTTATTGAAGACTGTTCAGTACGTTAGAGCGCATCAAGTTTTTGCGGTGAGTGATGGTGCAAGGGGTCCCTTGCTTGAAATGCTGTCCTTAATTATTGACATAAGAGGTGATGTGTTTTGCTGAGCTTTGCATGTATGTTTATTGATCGTGCGACGAAGCTGTGCGGCTGTGCTTTTGTATTGGCGTTATTTGGGGGGGGTGCGCAAGCGCAGATGTCACCTAAATTAGAGCCCCTTAGGATTGGCTACTTAATAGATGCGGCTTCGGTTACTTATCCATCTCTCTTGGCTTTACGTCTAGAAGCAAAGGCTTCAGCCGAAGATGTTTCGGCTGCAGAGAGAATTCGTTGGCCTACTGTTTCGGCAACGATTGAATCGTATAGCGGTAATGTGAGATCATATCCAACGCGTGCATTGCAGGTTGATCAAACATTGTGGGACTTTGGTCGAAATACAGCCCGTATTTCAGAGGCGAAAGCGCTTGCTGATATAAGTTTAATGAATGTGTATTTGCAGCAACAAGATTTGTTTGTGCAGATCGTCGCAGCGTGGCAAAGCCTGATCTCTGCAAGCGAACGGATTAAAGTTGCTCAACTTACCCTTAAACGGCTAGAAGGCTACCAAGCGCAAATGCGCCGCCGAGTAGAGGCTGAAGCATCGCCTGTTATTGATCTGGAACTTGCCGATGGTCGGCTGCTACAAACTGAGGTTGAGCTGACGACGGCCCGAACTAGTTTGCAAGTAGCGGTGACTCGTCTTGAGCAACTTTCGAGTGAGGAGGGTCTGTCATTTCGTGTGGCGAATGCTGTGTATCCACTAACGTTGTTCGAAACGCAAGACTTTAATCGTCAATTGATGGGCGTTGATTGGTTAAAAGTCGCTAGTGAGCATCCACTGTCTGTCAAAGCCCGAATTGAAGTATTGCAATTGCGTCAGCGTTTGGCTTCCAAGCAGGCCGAGGCATATCCGCAAATTTATACGCGAGTATATAAGCCCTTTGGCGCTATTCCTTCAAGTACAGATACATCCGCCACTGCATTCATTGGGTGGCGCTACTCGCCGGGCGCAGGTTTTGCTAACTTTGTGGAAGCGCAAGCTATTGGAACACGCATTGCCAGTTCGGAGCAAGCTGTTGAAGCAGGCATTCGTGAAATGCTACAAACCTTGCAAAACGATCGTGAAGAGTTCATTAACTCACGCTCGCGCATCGCCATGCTCGAAAAAACGGTCACCAGTTCAGCGTTGGTCCTGGAGTCATATCAGCGACAGTTTCAAGCCGGCCGCAAGCAGTGGCAAGACTTATTGAATCAAGTTAGAGAGCTTGCACAAAATCAATATGCCTTGGCTGATGCGCAGGCCTCCATGGTCGGCTCTATGTATCGACTCCAAATTCGTCTGGGTCAAGAACCGAAGTAAATCCGTATTATTATGAATACATCCTTTCCATCGCATGAGCCTACCCCGCTACAGCAATTAATGTGGTCAATGCAGCGCTTAGCGCAAATGCAAGGCGGCAGCATTGACGTGCTCAGTTTCAATGCCAGTGTTTCGGGGTTAGAGCAGCATATTCGTCCTATTCAGACTTTGGGGCTTATCTTTCAGCGTATGGGTCTGAGCAAACCCAAATTCATCAAGCAACCAGACTGCGTGTACCTGCCGATGCTGTGTCACACGCCAGAGCTTGGCTGGGGTGTGGTGGTGGATCGCGATCCTTTGGGGTTGTGGATTGTCATGACTCCCAAAGGCCGTCAATTAGTCGAGGATTCACATCTTAAAAACTCAGTTGCGATTCTTCGTCTTGGCCCTAAGGTTGACCTTGGCTTTGGGTTCGGTTTATTTGAGCAAAAAGACGAAAAGCTCACCTTTTTCTCGCACGTACAAGATGCTCTGCATCTATATCGCTACGAGCTCATTGAGGCGTGTGTTGCCTCTGCATTCATCGGTTTTTTGGCTTTAGCGACCTCACTCTTTTCGATGCAGGTGTATGACCGCGTCATTCCAACACGCAGCGAATATACCTTGGTCATCTTGAGCTTGGGGGTGTTGCTCAGCATCTTGATTGAGTTAGCCATGAAATACGCACGCTCGCACATCATGGACTTCGTCATCGTTGGAATCGATAACCGTTTGTCACGCGAAATTTTCAATCGTTTATTGCAGTTACGCGTTGATCAAATCCCCGCTTCTGTTGGTAGCTTGGCGGGGCAAATGCGTGGCTACGAACAGGTGCGTGGGTTTTACACCGCATCCACTTTGTTCACCCTGATTGACTTACCCTTGGCCGTCATCTTCATCGTCGTCATCATGTTGGTGGCCAGTCCCTGGGTGGCATTGGTGCCTTTGATATTCGGTGGTTTAGCACTGTTGATTGGTTTTTCTATTCGCAAAAAAATAATGAGCCAAGCCAAAGAGGGCGCCGCACTTAGCAACATGAAAACTGGTTTATTGGTCGAAGCAGTAGAGGGTATTGAAACCATTAAAGCAGGCTCGGGTGGCTGGAAGTTTTTGTCGCGTTGGATTGGTGTGAACGGCAAAACCATCGAGAGCGATTTAAAATTGCGTGGGGTCACCGAAAGCGTGAGCTACCTCTCGGCTACCGTACAGCAAATTAGTTACGCCGCCTTGGTTGTGGCGGGGTCGCTTGTTGTCATGCAAGGCCACATGACCATGGGGGCCTTGATTGCTAGCTCTATTTTGAGTGGTCGCATCTTGGCTCCCATCATGGCCATTCCAAGCATACTGGTGCAACACGCCCATGCGCAAGCCGCACTCGAAGGTTTAGAAAAACTCTACACCCTTAAAATTGATCACCACGGCACAGACCGTCCGCTGGTTCCCACGCAAATTCACGGCCACTATGTGCTGAGCGACATCAAGTTTGCGTATGGCGATAACCCCCCCGCATTGGTAGTGCCCAAGCTCGACATTCAACCCAAAGAATGCATCGCCATCTTGGGTCCCATCGGCGCGGGCAAGTCCACCTTGCTGCGCTTGCTCAGCGGCTTGTATCACCCGCAAGAGGGCCGGGTGCTGCTGGATAATCTCAATCTCGCGCACATTAACCGTCAAGTGGTTAGCCAATACGTGGGCTACTTACAGCAAGACCACCGTTTATTTCAAGGCACTCTGCGCGAGAACTTGCTCATTGGCTTACCAGACCCCGGAGACGACGCGTTGTTAGACGCCATGCGTCGCACCGGCATGGACCGTTTTGTAGCCAGTCACCCGAAAGGGTTGGAACGAGCCATCATGGAAGGTGGAAAAGGCTTGAGTGGTGGTCAAAAGCAGCTGGTGGCCTTTACTCGCTTGGTGCTGTGCAGCCCCAGCATCATGCTGTTAGATGAACCCACCGCCACCATGGATGAAGAGCAAGAACGCCGCTGCCTACAAGTCCTCGCGCAAGAAGCTCAAGCCGGCAAAAGCATGGTCATCGTCACTCATAAGTCCAGTGTATTGCCACTGGTGACACGCATCATCGTCATCGCTGGCAACAGCATCGTACTCGATGGCCCGCGTGATGTGGTGCTGCAAAAGCTCCAGCAAAACAAGGCACAGCAACATGCCGCAGCTCAAGCAGGTCCGCATACAGCTACTGCGTCTGCTCCTACCTCTGAACCCGAAGCCACCCCCATATGACCGCGCCAGACAAATACTCTATCGAAGATGGTGTTACCGACGTTCAAGTCAAGCCTGACTTCAAACAACGTCCACTGCAATACCTTGTGTTCGCCTTGCAAACCACGCTTGATATTTTTGAGCGCATGATCGACTTCGCCTCGCCTAAGTCAGCGATCGACACTACCACATCGTCTAGCACGCACGACCTACACGCACCCCTGAATGCTCGGTGGAGTATTCGGGTTATGGTTGGGGGGCTGTTATTGTTGGTATCGTGGGCTTCCGTTGGCAAGATTGACCAGGTTACACGCGCACAAGCGCAAATCATTGCAGCCGAGCGCACCCAGCTCGTACAGTCGTCCGACGGTGGTGTACTCACGCAGCTGCATATTAAAGAGGGTGACGTGGTCAAAGCAGGTCAACTTTTAGCTACGTTACAAAAGGAGCGTGCAGCTGCTGCCGTGTCTGACAGTAGCGCAAAAGTGGCCGCGCTCAACATCACCTTGGCTCGTTTGCACGCCGAGGTGTATGGTAAACACTTGGTGTTTGACAAAGAGCTGCTCACCTATGCCGACTATATACGCAACCAAACTGACCTCTACAACAAACGCCAAACTGCGTTCAACGACGACATCCATGCCTTGCAAGATATCTTGGGGCTAGCCGAGGATGAGCTTCGCATCAATCGCCAGCTAGAAGCTTCGGGTGATGTGAGCCGTGCAGAAATATTACGCCTGCAACGCAGCGTTGCTGACATCAAAGCTCAGCTCGCTGGCAAGCGCAACAAATACTTTCAAGACGCGCAGTCTGAGATGACGAAAGCGCAAGAGGAGCTTAGCACCCAAACCGAACAATTGCGTGACCGTAGCCAAGTGCTAGAGCACACCGAGTTGGTGGCTCCAGTGGACGCCGTGGTAAACAACATCAAAGTCAGCACCTTGGGTGGGGTGGTGCGTGCCGGGGACACAGTGATGGAGCTGCTTCCTACAGGCGATAACCTTATTGCTGAAGCCAAAATACCGCCCGCCGATATTGCCTTTGTTGCCCTTGGTCAAGACGCCAGCGTGAAGCTTGATGCGTACGACTCTTCCATCTTTGGGGCACTGCACGGCAAGGTTAGCTACATCAGCCCCGATGTGTTGACCGAAGAAACCCGCCAAGGGCCTTTCATGTACTACCGCGTTCGCATACGTATCACGGGCTCTGAGTTCAAAGGCGACAAAGCGAACGAAATCCGTATGCGTCCAGGTCTCACAGCCAGTGTTGAGATCAAAGCTATGGAGCGCACCGTGCTTAGCTACCTCACTAAGCCCATCTCCAAAACATTCAGTCAATCTATGGGTGAGCGATAAAGGGGGAATTAAATTCCTATTTTTCATTTAAATTGAACATTTGGTTCTCTTTAAAAAGTTATCGTAAGCGAAATTTTATTTACATACATTCTGAGCTCATTATGAAAATTCAAGTCACCCAAACCCTTCCTAATGGTCAAGTTATACAACAAGTCCTGTCCAAGGAGGGTGGTGACGTCCTGCAAATTCAAGCCCAAACGGGTGCCAAAATGAGCTTCAATATCGAAGGCGCTAAACCTGCCAGTGGTATGACCGCTAGTGAAAAAAATAGTGGGATCAAAAAAATAGGCAACAACTTGGTGTTGGAGTCTGAAGGTGAATCTCTGGTTGAGGTAGCCGATTTTTACTCTACTTCAGGTGTTTCTGTGGGGGATGTGGGTTGGAGCTATTCAGAGCAAGAGGCTAGCGTCATCGCTATTACGCCTGAAGCGCAAGCCTTAGCTTCTGACCCTGTCGTGTCAAAGCCTGAAACGTTCTTATCTACTTTGCCAGGGTTGTTGACGGCTGCTGGCGTAGCTCTTGTTGCAAATAGTGCAGGAGCAGGAACAGGAGTAGGAGCAGGAGCAGGAGCAGGAGCAGGAGCAGGAGCAGGAGCAGGAGCAGGAGCAGGAGCAGGAGCAGGAGCAGGAGCAGGAGCAGGAGCAGGAGCAGGAGGTCAAACGATCGTAAACGGTACGGTTATTCTTGGTCCAGTTATAGCGGGGAATGGCTTAGTTGTGACTTTGTATAAAGCTGATGGTACAGAACTCACGGCAGCAGTGCATGTCGGTTCTGATGGGAAATTTACAACAGCCTTCTCAGCAGCATATACGGGTGTAGTCATGGCTCGCATCAAAGACACCACAGTTGGTGTTGATTATCGTGATGAAGCCTCCGGTTTGGATAAAGACTTGACATGCGATGTACGTGCACTTTTTGGCGCAACAGGTGTTGGCGTAGTCAATATCACTTTGAGTCCGTTGTCGGAGATGGCTGTACGCCAAGTCTTGGGCGATGGTGGTGGTGATAACGGTAGTTCGCATGTCGCAGCAGGTGGTAGCACAGTCGCCGAAGTTAACGCTAAAAATATGGCGCTTGCTGTTTCATTAGGGTTGATTGGTAATGTGGTGACAGACTTTGCTATCAAACCTACGGTAAATTCTGACGGTTCCATTGCTACCAGTCCAAATGCTGGGGGGCTGCTCGTTGCTGCCTTCTCAGGGTTGGATGTGATTTATGGTACCAATGGAGCTTTGAATCTGCTTGTTGGGAATGGAGTGACTGTTGCTGCTCTAGTTGACTTGTTGGCTGTTGGTGCGCAACGAGCTGGAGTGTTAGCGGAGCTCTCCATGGTTAATCCAGTATTTGCTGCTGCCATGGCTAATGCGGCGGCGGCGGCAAGCATTGTGAATGCTATTTCCCTAGGTGCTGATAGTATTGCAGCACTCTCGCCATTAACTATATCGCAGCTTGATACGACTCAGATTTCATCAATTCCAGCTATGGCAATTGTTGGTTTAGGTGTTGCGCAAGTGGCGGCCGTGACCGCAACCCAAGCAGCAGCGATCACAGCAACACAAGTAGATGCCTTGAGTGCAACGCAAGTGGCAGCACTGGCACCTGATGCTGTGGCTAGCTTGAGTGCATCAGCTGT
>Ga0228701_1000865_pt1 | contig 22494 bp, 27 predicted proteins | sample McNCre117_Aug_MG_2_FD_178017 | JGI IMG/M metagenome (GOLD analysis project Ga0228701, IMG submission 178017) | Freshwater microbial communities from McNutts Creek, Athens, Georgia, United States - 11-17_Aug_MG | ecosystem: Environmental > Aquatic > Freshwater > Creek | place: USA: Georgia...
CAGCATCACGGGCAGGGACTCGACACCCGTCTGCACGATGGTCGACGGGTTCTCTGCCATGGCACCGAGCGTGCCCAGGAAGCCGCTGGCGTCCTGCACCCTCTTGTTGGCCTGCCGCTGCGCGTCGCTGTAGAAGGTATCCAGGATGCTCTGCGCGTCCTTGAACCGCAGGCCCGCAGACTCGACCGCCTGTCCGGCACGGCCCAGCGTGGGGATGTCTGCCAAGCCGACGATGGACTGCGGCAAGCCCACCGCTCCCTTGAGGGCAGACACGCCCAGGTTGCCGGCGTCCGCCACCAGGCCACCCCGCGGCGCATTCGGCGCGCTCACGAGGTAGCGGATGGCCGACTCGATGGCCGACAGCGGCCCGGAGTCGTCGTGCGCCAGTTGCGCAAAGTCCCGGTCGGTGTACTTGCTGGCCAGCACCGGGGCGTCGGCCACGTCGGCCTTGACGCGCTGCACGTCGGCCTGGCGCTTGATCTCGTCCGGGATGGTCTGGGCAACGATGGGTGGCACGCCGACGTACTTGGCCAGCTGCTTGTTGGCCGCGTAGGTGTCGGGGTTGATGCTGACGGATGTGGCCAGGGTGCCCTGCAGACGACGGCGCTGCACTTCCGCATCGTCATCCAGCAACGCAAGGTAGTCGTTGCGTGGCGCGCTGGCGGGCGGCTTGGGCGCTGTCGGCGTCGAGTCCAGCAGGTCGAGGTATTCGTTCACTGCACGGCCTCGCGTTGCTTCTTCAGCAGGTACAGGCGCCGCACGTTCTCGGGCGTCTCGGCGTAGTCGGGGTTGCTGGCCATGCCGGGCCGCGCGCGCGCCGCGCGCAAGGCTTCGGTGATCTTGAAGGTTTCGTCCTTGGGCACCACAACTTGCTGTGCTGTCTTGGGATCAAGCATCAGCAGCGGGGTCTTCTTGTTGAAGCTGAACATGCCTGGGTCAGTCGTGACCGTGCGCGACGCCTCGGCCGCCAGCTTCTTGTACTTCTCCTCCCGGCTCATCTGCTTGCCAGTGGGGTCAGCGGCGATCAGGCGCTCGGCCCGGCTGGTGAACTCCATGAAGGCTGCTTTCTGCTCTGGCGTCTTGAGGTTGGAGGGGTCGATGCCGAAGAAGTCCTTGGCCACGGCCTTGATGTCGTCGTGATCCATGGCGGCCTCACGCTGCCCGTTGGCGCCGCCCTTCTCCAGCGCGTCCTTCTTGGTCAGCAGTTCCTGGGTCCACTGCATGCCAAGCTTGGGAAGCTGCGCCCAAATCTTCTCGCGGGGCGTGGCAGCCAGCACAGCGGGGTCCGAGTACGCAAGGGCGGCCCCGGCCTGGGTGATGTGCATCTCGGTCTGATGCCGCTGCAGGGCCGCCAGGCCGCGCGCGTCGTTGGCCTGGGCGCGCAGAGTGTCCTGGTATTCCTTGTTGCGGATCATCTCCAGCACGGCGCCCTTGTCGCGCGCGGCGGCGTACTCGGGGGTGCGCAGGATGCTGGCCTGGCTTTGCCCGCTGAAAACCATCTCATGCAGCTTGCCCACTACGAAGGCCTGCGTCTTGTCGGTGTCGCTCTGCTGCACGGCGTGGCGGTGCTCGACTTCGGCGCGGATGGCGGTCTTCTCGGCCGGCGTCACGTCCATGGCGTCGATGGTCTTTTGCGCATCGGCCGTGTGCAGGTAGTCGTACATGCTGGCCACCTGGGCGCCGAGCTGCTGCGCGCGGGCGGCGGTGGTGCCCACCTTCAGGGCCTCGTCCAGCCGCAGGCGCGCATCGGGCGTCAGCTCGGCATTCACCTGATTGCGGTATGCATTGGCGAAGTCGAGCTTGCCCTGCTGGATGGCCGACTGCAGCACAGCCATGTGCGCCGGACTCAGAGCCTCGATCATCTTGGCCGTGGTCTCGACCGGGCTCAAGCCCTGGATGCGGCCGATCTCTGCCGTGGCTGCCTTGATGGCATTGCGCCCCTGCTCGACCTGATCGATGTTGAACGGGTCGATGGCCATCTGGTCGGCGCTGAGCTTGACGGTGCCGACCTGAGTGCTGATGCGGAACTCCTTCTGTGCGCCCAGCATGTGCTGCGTCACGTCGCCGATGAACTGCGTGTGTAGCTGCTGCGAGAGCTGTCCGAAGATGCGTTTTTGTTCGTCGTTGCCCAGGCCCTCGCGGATGCCGGAAAGGCGCTTGCCCAGCGCCTCGCCGTACTCGTCGGGCAGGGCCTTGCCGTCCGGGCGTTCCAGCGCCTGTCGACCCTGCAGTGCCTTGAAGCCGGCGCCGGTGTCGTAGGTCAGCCGCAGCTTCTCCGCCACCGCCTGGTTCATGGCGTCGGCGATGCGGGTCTGGTTGACCTCATCCTGCATCGACAGCGCGATCTTGGCCGCGATGCCGCCGAAGCCTTGCACCGCCGCGCCGGCCTGGGCCATCTGCCCGGCGCCGATCTGCGCACCGCTCGGGCCGCCGGGCGCCTGGAAGGCCGGGCCCTGCTGGGTGCTGGGCGTGGCCTGGAAGTTGTCGTAGCTGGGCACCTTCATCAGAGGTCACCCCGGCCGTGGTTGCGCGGCGCCGGCTTGTCGGCGTAGCGGTCCAGCGCGCCGGCCTTGTTCAGGCTGTACCAGCGGTCGGCCACGGCGCCGGCTGCCCCCAGGGCAGTGGTGGCTGCCGCCATGCCGGGGCTGATGGCGGATGCCGCAGCGCGCTGGCCCACGGCCTCGTTGCGGTAGTTGGTGGCCTGCGCCCGGTAGCCCCAGGCGCTGCGGATGGCGTTGGCCGCGATGGTGTTGTGGTCGATCTCGCCCATCACGTCGGTGCTGGTGAGCACACGCGCCGCGCTGCCCTCGCCCAGATCAACGCCGTTGGCTGCCAGCGTGGCCTTCTGCGTGCCCTTGAGCTGCGCCGTGGCCAGCATGCTGCGCTGCTCCTCGCGCTGGCCGGCGAACAGCGCTGCGCGGGCCGAGTTGTCGGCCGTGGCCGCGTTGATGTCGGCAATGGCCGCCTGGCCGCGCAGTGCGGACTGCTGGGCCTGCGCGCCCGCAAACGCGCCGATGACGGACAGGATGCCGCCACCGATCTGCATGTCCATCGACACATCGCCGTAGCTCACGGGCTCGCTCCTTGGGGTGGTGCCCCAAGATAGGCCGACTCGCCGACCCTAAGTGAACCCCCGGCAGTGCGTCAGCCGCCGGTGGCCAGGTCCAGCGTGAGCGATACCAGCGTGAGCGGCAGCGGGTCGGTCTGGCGGATGCAGACCTGTGCGCCATCCGTCCAGGCCGCGCGGTTGACCACCTCGATCTCACGCGTCTGCAGGCTGGTTGGCGAGCCGTAGGGCTCGGTGGTGCGCAGCTTGGCCGGCACCATGGCGTCGAAGGCCGGGCCGGTGGTGATGCCGGCCGAGTCCTTCACGCGCAGGAACACCTTGTTGACGTTCTTGCGCGTGCCCTGGGCAAAGCCTGGCATCTCCAGCGCCAGGGGCAGCGTCTGCACGTCTGCCACGATGGGCAGGCCAACCTGCACCTTGCTGGCCGGCTGGTCCAGCGTGATGGCCCCGCCGCTCACCACGCGCGGGGCCATCACTGCGCCGTCGGCCAGCACGTTCACGGTCTTGCCCTCCAGCCATGTCAGGCCGGTGACGGTGCTGGTGGGCGCGCCGCTGTAGGTTGCGCCGCTGTCGACGAAGAAGCAGTCCGCCTGGCTGGCGAATGCCCGGGTGCGCATGCGCTCGATGTAGCGCTTCTGCACGCCGCCGATGGTGCGGCGGATGACGGCATAGAGCACATCCTCGTTGCCCTCGGCCACCACGCAGATGGACTCGAACAGGCCGTCGGTGTCGTGCTGGTGCCAGGCGCCGATCTGCTGCTCAGGAACGTAGGTCAGGCCCAGCAGCTTGCCGCTGCTGCTGACCATCCACACCATGGGATAGGGCGACTTGCTGAACGCCATGTCCACGATGTCGAGCCCGTCGACTAGGTGAGGCGCACGCAGGCTCAGGTCACCCGTGATGTAGCCGCCAGCCTGCCAGTTGTAGGACATTTCTCGCACATGGCCGCCGCGCGCCGCCGCATAGAGCACGTTCTTGTTGACGATGACGGGCTGGGCATCGTTGGCGCCCACGTAGCTCTGTGGCATCACGGCGATGCTGGTGGGCGTCACCACGTCGCTGTTCTGGCTGGTTATCTGCCACTCGGCCGAGCTGGTCAGGGCCAGCAGTTGCGACATGGGCACCAGGTGGCGCACGGTGTTGGCCTGCCGGGCGACGACGCGAAAGCTAATGCTGTCGCTGTCCTTGGTCGGGATCGAGTAGTTCAGGTTCGACTCGGTGCCCGTCTGCGTCATCCACAGGTTTTGCGGCTGGTTGATGGTGCCGGCGAAACAGCGCCGCTGCCCGAAGTAGGTGACGGCGCCCGGGTAGTTGCCGGCGCTGGCGAACGGGTTGCTAACCTCGGGCGGGGTCTTGCTGATGTCGGGTGTGATGTTGTCGTCGGTGAACAGCGTGCCAGAGGCCTGGCCCAGGTAGCCCCATAGGCCGTTGCTCTTCTTGTAGACGTTGTAGCGCAGCGCCCCGGCCACGGGCGACCAGCTGATGGCGTTGGACGCACCGGTGTCGAACAGGTTGTTCTTCACCCCGCGCAGGAAGATCGACCCGCCCGACGCGTAGGCGCCGAACGCCGTGGTATTGACCGGCACGCCGGCCAGCGCCACGGTCAGCGTGGTGGTGGTGGGCGTGGACGCCACGGTAAGGCCCGCCATGTTCAGGCCCGTCATGCCGACGATGCCGCTGATGTCCACCGGGTCGTTGACCGCCAGGCCGTGCGCGGCTGCGGTGGTGATGACACCCGGGTTGGCCTGCGTCACCGCAGAAATGGCGGCCTGCGCCGCCACCTGCAGGCTGGTGACCGACACGGGCGACTCGTCGATGTTGTTGCTGGCCACCGAGGTGACGGCGTAGCTGTGCGTGCTGAGCGTGCCCGGCGTGGCGCCAAGCTTTGCCACCGCCGTGACCGTGGCGGGCGCGGTCAGCGTGGTGGCGAAGGTGATGTTGCTGAGCGTCCAGCTCAGGGCACCCAGGCGACGCAGCTCGGCCGGCGCATAGCCGGTGTGGGTGAGCGTGAGCACGTCGGCGCTCTGCACGTACTTGATGGCGAACAGGTCCGACTCGGCGTAGCTGGATGCGATCTCGTAGGCCGTTCCTGGCGATGACTCCAGCGTGGCGCCCTGGGTGTGGAAGCGCACGTAGCCGGCGCCCACCTCCAGCACCATGGTCTGGGTGGTGCTGTACTCGAATGGCAATAGGCGCGTCTTCTTCGTGCTGTCCTTCACCTCGCGCACGAAGGCGAATCCCGGGCGGTTGTGCAGCGGGCCGTGCGGCACGGCGTAGAAGTTGCGGCACAGCGCCAGGCCGGTCTGGTACTTGGGGTCGGCGATCTGGCCCCAGAACTCGGGCGTTACCTCGCCGCCGAGGAAGGAGCGTGCATAGGCGCGCATGCCGTCAGCGCCCGTTGAGCCAGGGGACTTGCTGGCGGTCTCGCGTGGTGGCGCGCTTCTGCCCAGCGTCCGACCCAGCGGCCTTGCCGAACCAGCCGCTGCGCCCATCCTGGCCGAAAGCGATGGCCTGGCAGCGCGCCGCGCTCGCTTCGCCCGCCTGGCCCTTGAGGATCGGCCCGGCCAGCATGGACGCAAGCGACCAGCTCAAGGTGACGACGAACAGTGGGCTGAACTTGGTGGTGTCCTGCACCTGCGCCACGTAGCGCAGCACGGCGCCGGCCTGGTTGGTGAGCAACACGTCCACGCCATCGTCCAGCGACTCCAGCACGAACGGCTGTGGGGTGTAGCTTCCTGCGCCGGTGGCCGGCATCACCATGTCGTTCCACGTGACCGGCTGCGGCATGGCCACACTGGTGTCATCAGTCGCATCGCTGGCCAGCACGCTGATGGTGTTGAGCAGGTCGGCCGGCTGGGCGTAGCAGTACGCCCAGGTCGTGGTGGGGTTGTCCAGCTGCGCCAGCGCGACGCGGCGCGAGGCAAAGCCCCAGTCGTGCATCTCCAGCAGGGCATTGCGAGCGACGGGATAGAAGCGGGCGCAGTGGTCGGCCTGGGCGCTGCCGTCCGGCGGGTCGATGCTGGAGATGTTGGCCACGTCGCCCAAGTGCGCCAGCGCCAGGTTGCAGATGTCGACTTCAGAGGCCATAGCCTATCTACTGAGCATGTGAAACAGGGCGCTCGTGGCGCCCTGCGTGTCGTGGCGCCCAGCCGGGCTGGTCAGGCGATGGGTTCATCCTGCCGCACAGGCCGCTTTGAGGTGCGGGCCGGCGGCGCTGGCTGGGGTTCTGGCAGTTCGACCGGGACGAACCAAGATCCCTTGCTGCCTTCCTGCATCTCGAACTCGTCGCCCACCTGGCGCAACTGGCCATCGAACCCGATGGCGATGGCGACCACCCGCACGATCAGGCTACCGTGAAGCCTGACGGACGCGAGATGTTGCGCTGCACGTCGAGGCTGATGAAGGCGTTGAACGATCCAGCCGTGAGCGCTGCCGTGCCCACGCGGTAGGCGATGCGCAGGAAGCGGCGCGTGCCAACCGGCGGCTGCACGGTCAGCAGATTGGCGCCGGCCGTGAGCGCCGCCAGGGCGAAGGTGGCGCCCGCCAGCACGTCGGCCCAGGTGCTGCCGTCGGCAGAATCCTGCAGCACCACGGCCACGGTAGCGGCGCCGGCAGATGTCACCGTGGTGTTCACCGAAGCGTTGACCCACAGTTCGCTGGTGAGGCCGACTTCTGCGACGTTGGCGGAACCGTTGTCGTAGATGTTGGTCGACGCGGTGTCGCCGGTCGAAGTGACGGCCTGGGCCGCGCTGAACTTGGTGTTGACATCGAGCATGCCCATGATGGCGATCTCCTTAGACGACGCGGGTTTCGGTGGCCAGGAGCTGGTCGACGGTCAGCACCGGCACGCCCTGGAAATTGAGCTGTCCGCCGGTGATGCCCGTTCCGCTGCCGGCCACGGAGCCCGGGCCGACGTTGCCGTACTGGTTCAGTCCAGCCTGGAAGCTCAGCACGTTCTGGCTCTTGTCCATCGCACCGATGGACAGCATTTCCTTGACCGTGCGACTGGCCAGGAACATCGGCGTACCCATGCCCATCGACGGGATGCGGGCCAGCGCCTTCACCATCAGCTTGTTCAGCCACGTGGCCGCCGTGGTGGCCTGCGTGGCGGTCTGGCCCACGAGATCGGACACATCCACGTTGGCGATGCGCACGGCATAGCGCCAGTCCTTGACGTGCAGGCCGAACTTCCACTTCCACAGCTCGGCATAGGCGCGGAAGCGGTCGTTGTTCTCGTCGAAGGCGTCGATCTCGCCCAGGTCTTGCTGGTGCAGGCCAGCCTGCGAACCCTTGGGGTAGATGCCGGTAATGGTGTTCTCGCCGGCCACCAGCAGCCACACCGACGTATTGTCGGCCCCCGTGCCGCCCGCATCGATGATGTTGGCGCCCGAGGTAGCCGCGAGCGAGTTGTAGCGCGGCGTCAGACCCAGCACGCCGTCCGGGTTGGTGCTGGTGTCGCCATACAGCATTTGCTGGCAGAACGTCTGGTTCATCGCCTCCACGAAGGCAATGCCCTCGCTGAGCCGGAATGCGGCGGTGTTGCCGTTGAGGTCCGCCAGATCCTTGTCGATCTCGTTGCGGCCCTCGGCCATGGCGCATACGTCCTCGATGGTCGAGCGGCCGGACTTGCTGACCTTCACGCCACGGTAGAAGCTGCGCAGCTGCACGGTCGGCAGGCCGGTGCGCACCACGCCCTTGTGACCGGTGGGCAGGTTGCCCTCGATGAACGGCATGTAGCGGATGACCTCGTTGGACTGGTTCAGCAGTTCAGCGACCACCGCGACCTTGCCATCAGGACCAAAGGAACGGGCGACATCGATCAGCGTGTTGCGACCGGCCACCAGAGGGAGGGTTGCCATGATTCAGGCCTTTCAGGAAGGAGTGGAGTCGTACAATACCTGGGCTGCAGACTTGCCGCCGCCGGGAGCCTTGCCGCCCGGCATCACGCTGCTGTCGGGCAGGTAGGCCGTTGCGATCTTGAGGAAGTGCCGGACGACTTCGGGATGGTTGCCCAGCCCGGTCTTGTCCAGCAGGGTCTGTAGTTGCGGCGTGGCCGTAGCTTCCATGGCCGACTTCGCTCGGGCCAGGTTCTCGGCCAGCTTGTCGCCGCCGAATTCCTTGTCCGTCGCCAGATCGGCCTTCCACGAGGCGTGGATCGATGCCACTTGTGCGGCCTGCGCCGCCTGCGCGCTCTGCACGAGCTTCGCGGCGGTGTCGACCACCTTCTGAGCGCCGTCCTGGCTCAGCTTCAGCTCCTTGGCCAGGCCCTTTACGTCGGCGTCCACGTCGCCCAGGGTCAATCCCTCGGGCAACTTGAATTCGGCGTAGGCCTCCGTGGCTGCGACATTGGGAGCGGGCGTCGTGCCGCTGCCTGCCGTCGTGCCGGCGTCCGTGGCGGCTGCGCTGGTGCCCGCTGCTGGCGCGCCAGTCGTTGCGGGTGCCGCAGTTGCGGCGGTTGTCGGCGCGGCTTGGGTGGTAGCTGCACCCGCGTCGATGGTTTCTGTGCTCATTCCTTGGCTTTCGATTCGGCAACCATGAGCGCGTAGGCATCAGGAGCATGGGTATGCACCGCATCAACGACGAACAGCCCCATGTTGCGCATGCCTTCGCGGAAGAATGTTTCCGAGTTGCCGGTGAAGCTGGTGCGGTAGACGCCTGCCTTTTCCAGAAGGCGCCACACGCAGCGCCGGCCTTGCTTGCTCGACATCAGCCACTTCCAGTCGTTGGCCTCGACCTGGCGAGCCGCCACCTTGCCGGCCTTGCGGTCGGGCTCGGCGCCTGCTGGGTCGTGGTCGTCCTGCGTGGTCATGGCATGCAATGTGTCGCCGCGCGGGCGGCGTATGTGAACCGGCGTCTCAGTGCATGCGCCTGCGGCGCGAGTAGATGGACCTGAAGGCCGCTGTAACGTACTGCTGCGACTCCCCCCAAGCACCCCCCCAAGCAACACCCCACGAATCACCCCATGCGCTCATGCCGGCCCCCAGGTGTCGCCCGCCACTCCCGAGCCTCTGATTTGCACTCCGTTGACGTACCGCACATCAGCAGCAACCACGCCGCCACCCGCCAGGTAGGCCCGCCCGGGATCCATCTGGATCGGCCCAGCGCCGACGGCGAGCACGGTCGATCCATCAGCGCGGCGCAGGTAGCCGCCCCCCACTACACAGGAGGCGGATGCGGTGTTCTGCAGCCTGGCGTTCACCTTTGCCGGGTCGATGGTGTAGTTGAGCGTGTCTGCCGCCGTGACGCCGCCGAACATCAGCCGCACGCCCTGGGCCTGGGTGTTGGCCCAGGATGACCAGGCGTAGACGCGTTGCACGGTGGTGGTGCCATCTGCGTCTGACACGTCGATCTGCAGGTTGGGGTAGTCGGCTGCGAACTCGCCGCCGTTGCTGGCGTCGCAGGTGGCGCCGTCGATGCCGTTGGTGATGTACACGGCGTCATCGACGTTGGGCACCACGAAGGCCGCGCCCCCGCTGGTCAGGCTGGCGAACACCTCTTGCGGTAGCTTGGCCGCGGTGCCCGATTGGTAGGCCACGCGAAGGCGCAGTGTGCGGGCGCCGCTGTAGGTGAGCGGGTAGGTGTAGGCCGTGCTGCTGATGATGCTGTTGTCCAGCTCGGCGGCGTTGGTCACGTCGTAGAGCTGCACGCGGCAGCCACTGGCCGGCAGGGTGGCGGTTGCCGTCACGTGCAGGCCGGCGGCATCGGTGTAGCTGCCGGTGATGGCGCCCGCCCCGGCAAAGGCGATGGTGTACGGGGTGGCAAAGGTGTCGCCGGTGCTGCTGGTGATGTGGACAGCCTGGGCCTGATTGGCGGTCTGGCACAGGTCGGCAATGCAGGCCTCGAACACCTGGCGGGCGGTGCATGCGCCGCTCACGGTGATGGTGCTGGTGCCGTGGTTGACGCTCACGGGCAGGGCCAGGGCAGCGGCCTCGCTCAGGGTGATGCGGCTGTCGGCGACCTGTGCGGCCTGTGGCTGCCACAGGTAGCCGAAGTGCCGCACGCTCTGGGTCATGGGGTAGTGGTATACCCCGTCCAGCCAGGCGAAACCGGCGGTGCTGGTGCTCTGCACGGTGACGGTGGCGGTGATGTCGCCGGTCGACGTGGGTGTGAACGCGAAGCTGAACGCGTGCCATGCATCTGCTGTGGCCGGCGCGGTGAACGTCTGCGATACGCCCTGCCCGGACAGCGTGATCACGGGTGGGGTGGCTGCGCCGTAGGTCGCGTCGAAGCGCAGGAACCCTTTGATGAGCTGCGCGACGCCTGCCACAGCCGGCAAGGTGAAGGTGTAGGGAGTCGAGGCGTTGGCGACCAGCGGCTTGATCTTGACGGAGTAGGTGCTGCGGTTGCGCGTGGCGGTGTCGGTGATGGTGGTCTGGTAATAGTTGACCAGGCGGTTGTCGCTCGTGTCACCGTTGATGGCAATGAGCTTGACGGCCGATGATTTCTGCGGCGCTGACCCTGTTGTGTTGGTCCCGCTGAGCGTACCGGCAGAAATGGAACACCCGGACAGCCTGGCGGAATAGGACGCAGATGCAAGGGCCGCACGCACGATGCGGGCGGCGCTGATAGTGCTCGACTCGATCAACAGCCCGTCGGTGGGAGCATTGCCGCCCTGGATCACACCAGCCAGGCTGTGGATGCTTGCGCCTGACACGCGCAGACTGATCACGGGTGCATAGCGGATTGCATCATTGCCGCACCACCATTCGCCGGTCGCAGTCGCAGCCGCCGACCCGTCGCCGTTGGCGCTGTCGATGGCATTGGCCGCTGCGCGGTAGATGTTGGCATCAACATCCGCCATCGCCCCCTGTGGGAAAAATATCGTCGACGCGGCGGACGACTGCGAATAGATGGCAGCGTCTCGGCATTGGTGCCTGTTGAGCATCGATCCGCCGAGTGATGCGCCGACCGCTGCGGTTGTGGTCGTACCCTCCATCGCCAAGCGGCGCATCGTGCAGGCGCTTGACAGGGGCCCCTCGACGCCCAGCGACCGCTGGAAATACGTCCCGCCCGCCGAAACGCCGACCCATCCACCTGAATTGCCGACATCGGCGAACCGAATGTCTTGCACGTTGAGTCGCGATGTTGCCTCGGCCGACGAAAACTGCGTGCCGCATACCCCTGGGGTCGTGGCACCCTTGCTCTTGATTGTGACGTTGCTCGACAGGTTGCCAACGCGACATGCGGCCGCGCGTGCATTGGTGATGGCGCCGACAGTCCATGTGGGCGAACTGCCGGCGGAGATGGTGACGATCTGTGCGCGAGCCGGGTCATCCGTGTCAGACGCGATGACGATGCGGTCGCCCACTGCCCATCCCGACGATGCATCGACCGTGATGCTGGTGGCGCCTGCGTTGATCGAGTTGGTCAGCCGGGTGTTGCGCGTGATGGGCGCCCCGCACATACGCCACGTGGCGCCTGACCCGCCAACCTGGCCGACTAGGCCATGCTTGCCGGTCGCCAGCGTGACCGAATCATTAAGCTCGACCGTGTGCGCCACGGATGCCGGGATGATCTCGGCGCCCGGATACCCAATGTCCAGCGTGCCGCCGTTACCGATCATGCAGGTGCCGCGCAGCGTCGTCGTGGTGCTTGCGCTGCGCGACCATTTGAGTGTGCCGCTCACGGCGATGCCGTTGCTGGCGAGGGTGAGGCTCGACGTGTCGTCGCCCCAGGTGTGTGACGCGGCGATGGTGACCACATGCCCACGGTCGATGACCGGCAGGCCTGTGGCCATCGCGTAGGTGAGGCCCGGCGCCGCGATGACGATGACGCCGGCCGTCAGCGAGGTGGCGACGGTGTAGTAGGTCGGGTCGTAGACGGTGTTGCCGTCCTCGTCGGTTCCGACGGGGTGCTGGATCTGGATGCACTCACCGGCCAGGATCGTGCCCGTGCCGCCGGTGACGTTGAGGGTGACCGCGCCCGCCGCATGCGCACCGTTGAGGGTGTACAGGGTGGATGCGCCGAGCACGTTGGTGCCCGGGTGCGCGACGATGACCTTGTCACCCACCACGGGCACGACGCCGCCGACCCAGGTGGTGCCGACGTTGCTGGGGCCGCTGGTGGAGCTGGTGATGGTGGCCATTTACATTTTATCAATCACCCAGCAGCTTGTTCGCCTGGGCGCGCAGGGCGTCCAACTTGCTGGCCAGGTCGTTGTGCTCGGCACGGATGGCCGCCAGCGTGTCCTGAGCATCGAACACGGCGGCGTTGGTCTTGTCTCTCAGCGCCGCTGCGTCAGCCTTGGCCTGCACCGCCAGGGCCTTGGCCTGTGCGATGACAGCGCCGGCCTGGGCCTGTGCGTCGGCCACGATGCCATCAGCCTGCGCCTGCGCGGCTGCCAGCGCATCGGCGCCACGCTGGGCGCTGCGCACAGCTTCGACCTGAGCCTCGGCCGCTGTGGCGCGGGCCTCGGCCACCTGGCTCTGCAACGCGGCCAGTGCCGCCTGGGCCTCGGCGCCAGCCTGCTGCAACCCGCCCACCTGCTCAAAGGCCTTGGCCACGGTTTCGATGGCCGCGAAGCCGCGCAGCAGCCGGCGCGCATCGTCGGCAGCCTGGAGAAGGTCATTGCTCATGTGGTCACTCCTTCAGCAGGGCGATGACGGTCAGCGAGGTGCTGCCGTCGCCTGCCGTCACACGCGGGCGCACGTACATCGTGGCCTCGCTCACCATCTCGATCTTTGTGGTCTGGAAGTCCAGCGCGTTGCCTTGCGGGTCGGTCAGCGGCGCCCAATCGACGCCGTTGTTGCTGCCCTCGAAGCGCACCACGCCGCCCACGCCGAAAGCGCCGACCACCTGCACGCTCTTGTCGGTGTACTGGCCATAGGGGGCGGGCTGGCCTACATCGCCCACGGCCATGTCTGGCCAGGTGATGACGAATGACCGGTGGTTGCCGGTCTGGCTCTTGGTGATGTCGATGGTTGCCACGGATGGGCTCCTGTCAGGTGTACCCGCTGAACGCGCGGGTGATGTCGCTCAGCGCGGTGTCTTGTTGCGTGGAGGTATTGCCGAGCTTGCTGGCCGTGTCGGCCGCCTGATTCATCATGGCTGCCTGGTGCTGTTGCTGCGCCACTTGTGCGCGCTGCTGGCGAACCAGCGCCACCTTGTCGCTGGCCACGATCAGGCTCGGACTGATGCCCAGCATGGCGCTGTACTCCTCGGCCCACTGGTCCTCGTCGAACTTGTCTAGCACGCCGGGCTTGGTCTGCGCGATCACACCCAGGTTGCCCACGAAACGGTCCACGCTGTTGGTGCCCACTGCGCGCTGGGCCTGGGCCAGCATGCTGATGAAGTTGACCGTGAGCTGCACGCCATGCAGCTCTGGCGGCGCGGGCGGCAGCACCCCAGCGCGCAGCATGCGCTCGAACGTGGTCTGCACCAGCGGGTTCAGCTCTTCGTTGTGCAGCCGCTCGGTGGTCGGGCCGAGCATCAACAACTTCTCCTCCTTGCGCTCGGCCACCTCGGTGGCGGTCATCTTGCCGTTGCCGGCCTGATCCAGCATGAGCCAGATATCGGCATAGAAGGCGGACCGCACACGCTCTTGCACTTCACGGATGTCGGCCAGTAGATGATCCAGGCGCAGGTTCACATCGAACGCCGACCGGATGCCAGCCCCAGGCGAGGCGCCGTCGTAGAAGGTAACGCCGCCCGGCAGCATGTCTACCTCTGAGTTCTTCATCGACGACGGCGCCTGCAGCGGCGGCTTGGTCATGTAGTCGATTCCCTGGCCCTTGCGAAGCTGCTCCTGTTGCAGCTGCTTCACGTCGCCGAGGGCTTCCATGCCGGGGCTGTTGCCGTAGATGTCGCCGCCCGACACGGCCCAGCGGCTGCACAGGGCTGGGAAATCCAGAAAGCCGCCGTCGCGCAGGTTCTTCTGCTCCAGGCTGCCACGCTCGAAGTAGGTCGATGTCCACGGCATGTCGCGCGCCAGCTTGCTGCCCAAGTCACGGTCGGCCCGTGGCTCGATGATGTGAACGATGGGCACCCACACGCCCAGGGCGCCACGGTCGAACAGGTTCCGCACCGTCTGGCTGCAGTTGTCGCGCCCGAACTCCTTCACCACGGCCGCCACTGGGGACTCGAACTCACGCGCCAGCGTGTCGACCTCGCCCTTGAAATTCGTGGAAATGGCGTATTCGCCCGCCGTGAAGCTGTGGTGGTGGATGATGTTCTTGAAATCGTCCATCACCACCTTGGCCGATGTGCCGAACGCGCCCAGCTCCTCGTAGGTGCTGTGCAGCGCGCGGTAGGTGTTGGACTGCGCGAACACGTCCAGCATGAGCTTGGTCACCTGATCGAGCCACAGCTTCACCGGCGCGTGCTTGTTAAGCTCTGGGTCGGGCGTCTCCAGCCTGAACCAGGGGCGCGCCGGGCTTGTCATGCCCGACATCATCCCGGCAGCGAGAACGCGCAATGCGCGCGTGCCGGTACTGTCGATGATGTTGTTGTGCCGGCGCTGCCCCCGGTTGCGGTCCTGCACGAAGTAGCGCCCGGAACGCGGCAACAGGAACTGCGACAGCTCGGACCAGTGCGCCATCCACGACGTGCGCTCCAGCTTAAGTTCGCCCCAGCGGCGGATTAGCTCATCGCGGCGGTTCAGCGGTTGCACCACGGAGTCAGCCCCCCAACAGCGTGCTCTTGCCCAGCGTGAGCAACGACGGATCCACCCCGCTCGGCCCCGTCAGCATCGTGCCGCTCTGCCCAGCCTTGCCCGCCAGTGCATTGGCCGACATCAGCGCCATGATGTCCGGCGCCTTGCTGTTGGCCTTGTTGTTGGCCTCGTCAGCCAGTAGCTGCGTGCGCTTGGCGTTGGCCTTCTGCACGTCAAGCGCACGGTTGGACGAACTGCGCTGCTGGTCGGCGCTGTGGATAGTCGCAGCTGCAGCCGTGGTCGCGGCAATAGCTGTCCAGGCTGCAGCACTCAGGCCAAACGACATATCAATGCACCCCTTGCGCCGCTCGGCGCGTCATGAGCCTGTCGGCGCCCGCCACCATGGCGTCCTCGATCTGCTCGCTGGTTTCGGCGCCCGCAGGCCGGGCGTGCACCGTCAGCCACGTGGTGTCGGAATGGGCGAAGCCCACCCTATAGCCGCCGGGGTTTGTGGCCAGGATGTGCGCCCCGGTCAGGCGCTGACGGGCGCCCGCGTGCCATACCGTGATGTCGCCCACGCACACCGCCAGCCCGGGCGCCAGGTGTGGCGCGCCAACCAGGAACGTGCCGGCCGCAATCACCACGCTGCGCCCGTACACGTCGCCAGACAGATGCTCGCGCGTGCTCAAGTCGACCATGCCGTGCTCGCCTTCCAGGCGCAGCAGCAGGTCAGCAAAGCGCTCGATGTCCTGCTCTGTCGGCGCATCGGGCAGCAGGGCCAGCGCGGGGTGATCCGGCGCCGTCAGCGGCAGATCGTGGTCAGTTGGCGTTGGCAGCATGGGGCGCATGCTCACTCGCACGCGCCGCGCTAAGTGAACCGATCAGGTCAGATTGGCATAGGGGTCGTGTTCGCGCCGAGCGCCTGGCCTGCCTGTGCTGCTCTGCTGCTGCGGCGCGTACTCTGGCACCGGCTGGGCAAAGGTGCATGCCAGGGCGTCGCCATCGTCAGGACTGGCCAGCCCACGTTTCTTCATGCTCTCCTTGCTTTCGAGCAGGATCGAGTCATCGGGCCTGAATCCGTACTCGACCGCCGTCAGATCCGTGGCCAGTGCCTCGTCTTTGGGTAGCGCGCCGATCTCCAGCCACGCCTTCATGGCGCCCCACATCTCGGCGCGCTTGTTGGCGTACTTTCGCGAGTCAGCTGGCTTGCCGCCGAACTGCACCTCGATGCAGTCGATGTTGAGCTGCCGCAGCCTGTCGACCACCCCGCCCCCCACGCCGCCACCGTCGATGAACAGCACGAACTGCAGCCCGAGCTGCCCGCGCAGATGGTTGACGTGCTCGGCGATACGTGCCGCCAGTTGCATGGTGTCCAGGCCGCGAAATCTCCTCGGCGGGATCGACTTCCCGTCGCGTCCCACCCGGGTGAAGATCACCGACTGGTCGTCCCCGAACCGAGCCACATCCACGCCCACGGCGGCAGTTCGGCCGATCCAGCGCTCTGTCTGTACATCGCGCGCCATGGCGCCGTCGACCAGGTCGCGCGGGATGAACTGCAGCGTGCTGGCGCGCGGGAAGACGCCACGCACCCGCACCCGCACGAAATCGCTGTCCTCGCCGTAGTCAGCCACCCACTGGGCGATCAGCCCCTTGTTCGTGATCTTGACCGTGCGACTGTCGATCTGCCGGGTGTTCCACCGGTGCCGCTGCTTGCCGAAACACCCGGCGAAGCTGCCGGTGTTGCGGGTCGGGTTGCCGAAAGCGAAGTGCATCGGCTCGCCGTCCGTCTTGCCGCCCTCTGCCACCTCCCAAATCTTGGCCGGGATGGCTGAGGCCTCATCGAACAGATACCAGGGCGTGCTGTTTGCTGCGTGCAGGCCAGCAAACGACTCGCTGTTTTCCTCGCGGCTGGTCTGAGCATCCACCCGCCACGACTCCGGGTGTTCCTTGTGCACCAACTTCATGGCACCCTTGCCGGTCGTGATGGCGAACCAGTGCCGATTGATGGCGCGCGACAGCCATGCAGCCACGCCTGCCCAGGTCTTGCTGCTCAGCTGCTCGCCCGTGTTGGCCGTCACCACGCCCTTGCTGTGCGGCCTGGTGCTCATGATCCACAGCGTCAGCCACGCGGCCATGGCCGATTTGCCGATGCCATGCCCGCTGCTCACCGCGTACTGCAGGGGCTCCACCGCTGCACTTCCGTTGAACGCCCGCGCCTCGACATCACGCCCCAGCGCATCCAAGAACTCGCACGCCCACTCATCCGGCCCGAACTCGCAACCGTAGCGGGTGGCCCATGGTTCGGACAACTTCACCAGTTGCAGGCCTCGGTCAGAGTCCCAGGGGAAGGCGTACAGCACAAAGCCCAGTGGGTCGGCGTAGAAGCCGGCCAGGTCCTCAGCCAACTCTCTCTCAAACCGGTTGCTTGCCACTGCGCCCCCTCGCCCTCATGAGGATGGCCGCTGTGTCCTCGCCGGCCTCGTCCTGCTGCGCCATGCGCTCCTTGTTCGACGCCAGCAGGTTCAGCGCGATGTGGCTGGACTCGTTGGCGAGCTTGGTCAGCACGCCGACGTTTCGCAGGCTGTCGAGCGATGCCATAGGTTCGGCGTCGTCCACCTTGGCCACCTCACTGTTAGCCAGCGCATGCAGCCGGTGTGCCGTGGCGCTGCCCAGTTCTGCCGCGCTGGCCAGGCTCTGGCTGATGTTGCGCAAACGCTCGGCCAGGCTGACGGCCATGTACTGCTGCTGGACCGGCAGGGCGGCCAGGGCTGTCTGAGCGTCCGCAACCTGTTTCGCAACAGCGCGGACTTGTTCCGGTTGTTCCGCAACACTCACCCGCATGATGGTCGCCGGCCCGACGCCGTACTCTCTCGCCAGTGCGCGGACGCCCTCCCCAGCTGCGAGCCGGCGCGACACCTCCTCGCGCTGCATCGGGCTGAGCTTAGCCGGCCGAGCCATCACCCACCCCCATCGATACGCTGCAGAAAATGGATCGGGCAGCCAATGTACTGATGTTTTCCGCAACCATCAAAGGCGACCCATGCACCGCCGGTCCCGGCTGGGCAAATCAAGTCTCCGGCGCATCCTGCGTAGCCAACGTAATCGCCGGCTGGCATTACGCAGCCCTTCGGGATTTCCAGTCTCACGCGGATAGGCGTGAATCCTCGCTCATCTCCCCACCCCATCATCAGGCCCTCACCTTCTTCACCAACGTCTTCTGCCCCATTGCTGTCTGCGCCCGGCGCCTGAACGTCACGATGTAGGCCACGGCCGTCTTGCTGATGCCGAAGGCCTTCGCAATGTCAACGTACTTCACGCCCTGGTCACGCATCGACAGCAGATCCTCCACCTGCGCATTGCTCAGCTTGGCCCGGTGATGATCCTCGCCGATCACATGGCCGTTTTCATTCACCAGCACCACGCGCCGGCTGAATACGACGAAGCTGCCGGACTTCACAATATCCCTTCCAGCGCCTGCTTCACGCCTGCCACGTTGCGCGGCTTGAAGATGTCAGCCATTTTCTGCCGCCTCTCTGATTATCTTCTCGACCCAAGCGCGCCCCAGGCGCTTCGCCTTTTCCGCGACATCCGGCAACACGCGGAACGGCAGGCGCCCGGTGCGCCTGGCGTCTGCGGGGAGTGGTGGCCGGCCCGCCGGGCGCTTTGGTTGTTTCGGCGCTATCACTCGCACCTCCTGATTAGGCTTGGCCAGCCACGATGGCCAGCAGTAGGGTGCGGCCATCATGGTTTTTTTGGTCGATCCACCAGCCGGCGCGGGCCTGGCTCTTGGCCTTCTTGGCCGCAGCTTCGAGGCCGGCAAGCTGCGCGGCCATGGCCGGCTGCTTTTCGGCCGGCAGGGCCGCGAAGTTTGCATGTGCCTTGGCGATCATGGCGTCGACCGCCAGGATCAGGCGGGCGCGGATTTCTCCGGCCCAGCCGATTTGCTTGTCGGAGCCGGTCAGGGCGACCAGCCCGGATTCAGCGGCGGCAGCTTGCGCCTTGGCGGCGCGGCACGCTGGGCAGTCGTGGCCCAGGGCGGCGGCGATGGTGCGCTCACGGCCAGAGTGGTGGCCGCAGAGCTGCACCTGCTCGGTGTGGCCGCAGGCGTATGTCAGTGTGTTCCAGGCCATTTCGATCCCCTTTAGTTGCTGAACAGAACCGCTCTGTCCATGGGTGTAAATGTACGCCTTTAACTCTGCCAGGTCAAGGTATTTGTGCGCCATTTACACATCGCAACATAGCAGCCGATGGGCGAATCAGCCCGGCAGCTCCTCCACGTAGACCCGCAGCGCGCCACCAGTGATGGTGTTGCACCGTGTGATCCGTAGGTCGTCGATCTGGCTGTCGTCGCGCCACATGCCGGCATGCGTAAGGGCGTCGAGCGCCGCTTTGGGGATGTTGTCCAGGTCGCGAGCACGCCTATCGGGCGCATGCACCTCGATCCGCACGGACAGGCGGCCAGCCATGGCGGGCACACCTTGGCCGATCAACGCTGATGCGACACTGGCCCGGTAGGCGCGGGCCTTGGCACTCAGTAGCGTCATGCCGCCCACCCTGCGCCAGATGGTATTGGCCGTTGGTGGGTATGGCAGCACCAGGACAACCATCACCAAACCACCCGGTAGGATACCGACAGGGGGGTGATGATCAGGCCGGGTGCATGCACAGCGATGAGCGCACCGGCAATAGTCACGGCTGCATCACGGTACGACGGCACATGCCCGGGCTGGCCCATGTCGGACAGCTCCTTGCTGATGCCAGCAGCAGCGCCAGAAAACAGGGCCAGGCGGGCATCACCACTCATCTGCAGCACGCTGCCGGCAACCCATGCGCCTGCAGCGGCGTGTTTGCCCTTGTCGGCGCCTGTCCATGAGTCGGCAGCCTGGGCGCCCGGCGCCGCCGCTATCAATGCTGCGGCAATCATCTGGATCATGCGCATCATGCTGCCCCCTGTTTTTGCCGCAGCGCCTCATCTGCAGCGCGCCGCTGCTCCCACACCGCCGCAAACCGATCACGCAGCCGGCGCGCGCTCTCCTGGCCCTCGCGGTGGGCGACCTGCGTGATGTAGTCGGCCCGCGCCTGGCGGTTGCCGATGTGCATCAGCGTGTCGACGTGGCGCTGGCGGGCGCGGCACTCCTCCAGCCACACCAGGCTATTGCCCGGAACGGCGTCGCCGTTGGAGAGGGTTACGATTTCGGGGGCGCTCATGCTGCGATCTCCTGTATCGAGTCGTTAGGCGTCACAGCAGCCGCCCCAGCGCTCGTTTCGCGGCCAGGTCGCGCGCTGCTTGGCGGATCGCGTCAACGTCATCCGGGTGCGCCCACAGGTTGCGCACCTCTACCAGTCCGGCGGCGTCGCGCTCCCTGCGCATCTTGGCCTGGCGCTGGGCGGAAGTGCGGGGCCCCACAGGGGCCGTGCGGGCCTCGTTCATGCCGCCAAGGCCATCAATCGGCGCCTTGGCGGTCAATTGGCCGCCGAATCACACCAACCACACCACACCACACCGCCCAAGCGGCGGCCCTCTTCGACCCGCGGCGCTTCAGCCACGCCACCGCTCGCCCCGAGCGGGCGGACATGTCCGCCCACGTCCCAACCTTAAATTCACCCCCGTAGGGGCAAGATTCCCCATGCAGCCGCCAGACGGCGGCGCACAGAGCTTCGCGGCGGGCGCCGCTCAAGAGGGAGTGCGCCGCAACACGGCGGGCCGTGTTGTAGTCCCGGCGCTTTGCCAGGATGGCGACGAAGTGGGCAGCGGTGGCGGTGTTGATGGTGGTCATGGTGCTTGCTCCGGGGTTGCCTGTGTTGATGGCTCAATTATGAGCCGTCGTTACGCTTAACGCAAGAACTATTTGCAGCGTGTGCAAGCTGACTAACTTCGCGTTAGCCGGCACTAATACCTGCGTGCCGGCATTCGTTCATCAGGGCAGCATGGCGGCTTGCTCTTCCACCGCGTCGTCGTACAGCCGCTGCTGAAGCAGGTAGCCCTCCAACTCCCACACCTTGTTGCGGGCGTTTTCGCGGCTGATCTTGCGGCCCACTTCCTCGTTGAAGTTGGCTTTGCTCACCACGGCCGCTTCGCCGCGCACCGTGAAGCCGTTGCGCAGCGTCAGTTCGCACACCATCACCTTTCCGCTGGGCAACGTGGTGTAGGTCTCTGCCTTGATCGTGTCGTCCACGTCCTGCGGCGTCAGGCGCGGCCGGGTCAGCCCCTTGGCTTGGATCAGTGCTTCAATTTCGGTTTCGGTCATCGGTAGCTTTCAGGTTGTGCCGGCTGTTCACCAGTGCCGGCTAACTGGGCGCTCAAACGGACGCCTGCGGCGCCGCCGACCTCAGTAGTTGGGCGTCACTTCTTCGCTCGGTTGCAGGTGTCCTGCATCCACTGCGCCAGCGACATGCCGGCCGTGTCTGCCTTGGCCTGCCACTGCGCCCGGTCGGCCGGGTTAACGCGCAGTTCAAGCCGGGAATCCTTGCCGGCGCCTGGCGGCAAGGGCTTGCGCCCCGGCTTGGCTTTCTCCGGGGCGGCGCTCACAGATCCGACTCGGCGCGAACTTCCGCGCGCAGGGATTGCAGGTCGGCCCATGCCGCAGCGTGGCGGGCGCTGACGCCCTGGTACATCGCGCCAAGAATTTCCTGTTCGATGCTGCCTTCGGCGGCTGCGTTGACCTGGTTGTTGATCTCGATGGCCTTGGCTTGCAGGGCATCAACAACGGTAGACAGGCGGGCGATTTCGGCGGTGATCGTGGTCATGATGCTGGTCCTTGGTGGCTGGTTCGCACTGCGCGTTCCATGTGTATTAATGTACGTGCATTTACTCTGCGCGTCAAGTGTTTTTGCACGTACAAATACACGCCCAACTGGCCGCTCCAGCGGACGCCTACGGCGCTCGCTGAGCTTCGTAGTTGGACGACAGCGCACCCGCCAGCGCCCGCAGCGCCTGCAGCTGGTCGCCCCGCACCTTCTTCGCCTCGCGATACCGTCGGTTGATCGCCTTGCGCTGCTCCTTGGCTGGCGGCCTGGCGTCCGTGCCGCCGCCCAGCGCATACCGTGCCGCAGATCTCCCGCCCATCGCGCCGCGCTCGTCCCAGTCCGCGATCCGCGCCATGCCGGTGTGGCGCAGGGCGTCGACGGCATTGCGCACCGTCGTGTGCGCCATGCCGGTGTGCGCGGCCAGCTCGTCGATGGTCATCGGCCCGGCGTCGATGGCGCGCATCAAGATGGCCAGCGCGATGACGTTGGCGGCCGGCTTGGGCCGGCGGGGCTCGAAGATTCCGCGCGATGGGCGGCCATTCGCGCGCCGCTCCGGCGGCTCTGCGTCCGCGCCGGCACCGGCCGCGAACAGGGCGGCAAACGGCGCGCGGTAGCGCTCCTCCCATCCGGCGATGTGCATCAGCCTGGCAGAGCGCAGCGCCGCGACCAGGCTGCGCACGGCAGTGCGGCCGATGCCCACGGCGCGCTGCAGATCCTCGTAGCTGCAGGGCTTGTCGCGTGCCGCCGCCAGCATCGCGACATAGCCGGGGATGCCCAGGCGTGCCCGGTCCTTGCGCGTGCTGGCCATGCGGTTCTCAGCCGTCAAATGCGCGCGCGTCTCAGCGCTGCGTGTCGATGTCGCCATGGGTGTTGCTCCGTGTTGTCGGTGGGTCGTTGATCCAATCGATCTGCCCGGCAAACGCGCGCGCGCGTCCTTGGGAGAATAGTCGTAACTGCCGTCGCTTTGGCTGCATGAGCCCGGCCAGCAGGGCGCATTTCGGCCCCCATGCAACCAGCTCGCCGCGCACCATCAGCACCGGCGTGTCGGGCTGCAGGCGCAGCGGGCGGCGGCAGCGGGCGCAGGTCATTT
>Ga0228701_1000867_pt1 | contig 22470 bp, 15 predicted proteins | sample McNCre117_Aug_MG_2_FD_178017 | JGI IMG/M metagenome (GOLD analysis project Ga0228701, IMG submission 178017) | Freshwater microbial communities from McNutts Creek, Athens, Georgia, United States - 11-17_Aug_MG | ecosystem: Environmental > Aquatic > Freshwater > Creek | place: USA: Georgia...
AGGTCCGGGCATAGAGGTTGCAAACTGTTGCTGGCTCCCAAAGTTGTTATTTGAAGAAGAACCCTCGTTTTCAAAGCGAGAGGTTCCGGCAAAACTCGGGATGAGCGCCATTCCGTATACAGCTAATACGCCGATGACTGGCACTAGGGAGATCAGGAGCCACCAGGCGCTTAGATTGGCGTCGTGGAAACGACGGGCGTGCTGGGCGATTGCCGGGATGATTGTGGCTAAGCCGAATAGTGCAACGACAACGTTGAAGCCGGTGAGGATTGCCGAAAGAATTAACCACGACGAGCTGGCAATGCCAACCGAAAGAATTGCTACGTTGAGGATCGTGGTTGCCGCTGAAACGAGCACTAGGAAAAGCTGGAATAGCCAAAAATCACGACGAGATTCACGACCGCTGAAAATGGCGTAGTTGCTGTAAACGCGCTTTACAACGTCTAACATCATTCCACTCCCCAGATGATTACCTTGGTGACAAGCATACCTTTACCCGCCCAAACTGAACCAAGTAATTCTCCCCCGCAAATTGGCTTCTTGGCCTTTATCTTCTAGAGGTTTGGGATCAGAACGTAGCGGGTTTCGAGGTACTCTTCGATGCCTTCAGCGCCGCCTTCGCGACCCATGCCGCTTTGCTTGACTCCGCCGAAAGGTGCTGCTGCGTTGGAGACGAGACCGGTGTTGATTCCAGACATTCCGCTCTCAAGGCTGTCGACTAGGCGCATGCCGCGAGCGAGGTCTTTGGTGAATGCGTAGGAGACCAAACCGTACTCGGTGTTGTTGGCAATTCGAACTGCGTCTTCCTCGGTCTTGAAGCGCACGATTGGGGCCACTGGGCCGAAAATTTCCTCTTTGAGGATGCTGGCTCCTTCCGGCACATTTGCCAACACGGTTGGCTTGAAGAAGTAGCCTTCGCTGCCAACGGTGCTTCCACCGGTGACGACGTCGCCACCTTCTTTTACGGTTAGGTCAACCAGTCGTTGCATGTTGTCTTGCGCTGCCTGGTTGATGACCGGTCCACAGGTGGTTCCTTCAGCAACACCGCGTCCTAAGTTTAATTCGCCCATTTTGGCAGCGAACTTGGACGCAAATTCGTCGGCGACGGATTCGTGAACGATGAAACGGTTGGCGGCGGTGCAAGCTTGACCGATGTTGCGCATCTTGGCTTGCATGGCACCGGTGACGGCTGCATCGAGGTCGGCGTCTTCGAAGACTAGGAATGGAGCGTTTCCGCCGAGTTCCATCGAGGTGCGAAGAACGTTTTGAGCTGCCTGCTCGAGCAGCTTCACGCCAACGCGGGTCGATCCGGTGAAGGTGACCTTGCGCAGGCGACTATCGGCGATGATTGGTGCCGAAGTGGCAGCCGAGGTGCTGGTGGTGATTACGTTGATGACACCAGCAGGAAGACCGGCTTCTTCAAGAACCGACACAAATAGAAGAGTGGTTAGCGGAGTAAGTTCAGCCGGCTTGACCACCATGGTGCAACCGGCGGCAATTGCTGGGGCAATCTTGCGGGTGGCCATGGCCAGCGGGAAGTTCCAGGGAGTGATTGCAAAGGCCGGACCAACCGGGCGCTTGGTGATCAGCATCTTGCCGGTGCCTTCAGGGTTTGAACCGAAACGACCATCGATGCGAGTCGCCTCTTCGCTGAACCAGCGAACAAATTCGTTACCGTAGGTAACTTCGCCGCGGGCTTCGGCTAGTGGCTTTCCCATTTCCAGCGAGATCAGCATGGCGAACTCTTCGGCGCGATCGCGAACGATTTCGAAAGTTCGTCGAAGAATTTCGGCTCGCTGGCGCGGACTAGTTTTTGCCCAGGAGTCCTGGGTGTAGGAGGCAGCGGTTAGCGCTTTCAGGCCGTCTTCGGCGGTGGCGTTTGCGATGGTGAGCAAGGTTTTGCCAGTGGCAGGGTCTTCAACGGCGATCTGGTCTTTGGCAGAACCTTCGACCCACTGGCCATTGATGTAAAGCCCGGTTGGGACCTTGGCTAATAGTTCAGCCTCTGTAAGCATCTTCGCTTCACCTAACGTTTGAGTAACCCCTCGATTTTACTCTCCGAGGGGAAGCCATCCATAGACTTTAGCCATGGAACTACTTACCCGCATCCTTTTGACGTGTCACGTTGCCGCCGGAACTGTTTCGCTAATCTGTGCCTTCATAGCCGTCTCCGTAAAAAAGGGCCGCAAGGTTCACAATTTGGTTGGGCGGGTATATTTCATAGCCATGATGGGTGTCGCCTTGACTGCGGTGCCCGTCGCCATCATTCGCCCGAATGCCATGTTGTTTCTGGTCGCTTTATTCTCTTCATACATGGCTTATGTTGGCTGGCGATTCGGCCGCCAATCAAGACTTAAGACCGAGACAAAGCCCATTGTTGAATGGGCGATGGTTGTTGTAGCGGTAGTCATGGTCGGATATGGATTCTTCTCGGTGATGACGGGAACGCCGATGGGTTGGGTCGTCGTGGCCTTCGGCGGAATTGGTTTGCAGTTCGCAATCACCGACTTGAAAGTCGCCAAAATCAAGTTGGACTTTGCAAACCGAATGGCTGCCCACCTGCAACATATGCTGGGAGGTACCATCGCCACGGTCACCGCAGTATTGGTTCAACAGGTTGTAACTCGCATGGAAGCCGGCAACCCGTGGGCTGTTGCTGTTTGGCTGGCGCCAACAGTCGTGATCACTCCGATGATTGCCGTTTGGTCAAGAAAAGTGCTCACGACCAAGAAAGCAAAACTTTTCAGCTAAACCTAAGCAGCGAGGAGCAGGGCTTCGATTCCAAAGGCAGCCTTGAGCGGGAAATCTAGGTAGTCGGCCATTAGTTCAAGTTCAGGCGCTCGCCAGATGAAGTCACGCGCCATCATGGCAAGGGACGACCAGAAAAAGCAGGTCATGAGATCGCTCGCGTAGTGGGTAACCGATTCACCAGGGAAAGCCTGGCCCAGCACCTTGCGCAAAAGTGGCGGAGCATCGGCCGCGCCGAATCGGTGGAGCGTAGCCCAAACGTTCAGCTCGTATTGCTTGGCGATGTTTGGGTCAAAAATAGTGCTGGTGTTTTCAACGTGAAGCAGTTTGTGAATTTTGCGCGCGTGAGAAATTCTGGCGTTTTCCAACAAATCGAATAGTTCTTCAAATCGACGAATGTCGTAACCACACTGACGAAGTTCGTAGACGTCGGGGAAATAAAGCTGGCGATAAAAAGGCACGTGACCGCGGGTGTTGACAGCCATCCCCCACTGTTCGAGAACGGGGTCGTTGTCCTCTTCGATGTAATCGTTGGCGTCCACAGGTTAATTGTCCTAGATGTTGCCTAGGCTGAGAGCAAGTTCTTCTAAGGGAGTAAAAATGGGGAAAAGCGGCTGTGGAATTTTCGCGAACATTGTTTTAATCGCACTGGGTTTTTTGATTCTGATTCAGAGCGTTTGGGGTTGGGTTGCCATCGCGGTGGGAGCTGTCGTTGCAGTTTTCCTAATCATCTACGACCGCAGAACTAAGGCCATCAAGTTCCTAGCTGGGCTCGATCAACAGGCAACCACTATGGAAGCACTAGCCGCCGGAGAACTAGCTCCAACCACACTGGGCATCGCGCTAGCCAAAGGCGAGAAGACTCTTTGCGTGCTGCAAAACGTTGGGCTCACTGAGTACCAGAGCACCGGCTCAAGTTACTCGGGTGGCAGCGCAGGCGTGAGTTTTCCGTTGTTCGGTCGAGTGCGCGGAAACGTTGGTGGCCAGGGTGGTTCGATCACTAAAAACCCTGAACAGCTTTTAGTAGTTGACCAGGGCCAAGCAATCTTCACCAACCAGCGCATTGTTTTTAGCGGCGCCAAGTTTGTTCGCGACTGGGACCTCAAAAACACCGTAAATCTGGAACCAGGACCAAACGGCATCAACGTAAAAGTCGCGGTAACCAACCGCGACCGAACCTCAGGCCTTCAGGCCTTCGACATTTACGGATTCGGGCCAGGCTACGCAGCAGCCTACGCCTTCAATCTGTTCCAAAACGGCGAAGCAAAAGCAAAGCAGTGGGCAAAAGATTTGGCGAACGAAATTCGCGCAGTGGCAGCAGCCGAGCGATCGAAAAAGACTAAATAGCGAGCATGTCGTGACGCACGATAATTGCGTCGCGAGCAGGGCCAACCCCGATAGCCGAAATGCGGCAACCGCTTAGCTTCTCAACGGCCAAGATGTAGTCCTGGGCGTTCTTAGGTAGCTCTTCGAAAGTGCGGCACTTGCTGATGTCCTCTTCCCAACCTGGGAAGTTTTCGTAAATCGGCTTTGCGTGGTGGAAGTCGCTCTGGCTAACCGGAACTTCCTCGTGACGCACGCCGTCTACGTCGTAGGCAACACAAACCGGGATCTCCTTGAGGCCAGTAAGAACGTCTAGCTTGGTAAGGACGAAGTCGGTTAGGCCGTTGATGCGGGCCGAGTAGCGTGCAATCGGTGCGTCGTACCAACCACAACGACGTGGACGTCCGGTGGTGGTGCCAAACTCGTGACCGGTCGAGCGAAGGAATTCGCCAGAGTCGTCGAAGAGCTCGGTTGGGAACGGACCCGAGCCAACGCGGGTGGTGTAAGCCTTGACGATACCGATGATCGATTTCAGCTGACTTGGGCCAACGCCGGAACCGGTTGAAGCTCCACCGGCAGTTGCGTTTGAGGATGTTACGAACGGGTAAGTGCCGTGGTCAACGTCGAGCATGGTAGCCTGACCGCCCTCGAACAGCACAACCTTGTTGGCTTCGAGTGCCTGGTGAAGTTCTAGTGCGGTGTCAGCAACGTATGGGCGAAGGCGCTCAGCGAACCCAAGTAGCTCGGCAACCACGGCATCGGTCTTGATGGCAGCACGGTTGTAAACCTTGGTCAACAAGTTGTTCTTGCTAACTAGAGCGGCCTCAACCTTCTGGCGAAGAATGCTCTCGTCGAATAGGTCTTGAATACGAATACCGATTCGGTTGATCTTGTCGGCGTAGGTTGGGCCAATGCCGCGACCGGTAGTACCGATGGCACGCTTGCCAAGGAAGCGTTCAGTCACCTTGTCGATCGTCACGTTGTAAGAGGTGATCACGTGGGCGTTAGCCGAAATGCGAAGTTTCGAAGTATCGATGCCTCGAGCGTTTAGAGCGTCGAGCTCTTCGAAGAGAACGGCTGGGTCAATGACCACACCGTTAGAAATAACTGGGACGACCCCTGGGGTCAGAATGCCTGAAGGTAGCAGGTGAAGTGCGTACTTCTCGTTGCCAATGACCACGGTGTGACCGGCGTTATTACCACCGTTGAACTTGACCACGTAGTCGATGTGCTCGGCGAGTAGGTCTGTCGCCTTACCCTTACCTTCGTCGCCCCACTGTGCGCCGATGATTACTACTGCAGGCATGGCTACCCCTCTTCAAAGCTGGGATTCGCACCCGAATTGGGCACCCCCTAATTTTAGCCCAAAACGCTGGCTGCTCCCGCCGCGAGAGCGATTAGAGTAAATGGGATATTCAAATTCCTTAGGGGGAAAATTATGGACAGCGTGCAGAGCACACTCATTCTTATGGTCGTCGGTTCGATTCTGGCGGTTCTAGTTTCACTTGCAATCGTCGTGATCGCCGCGCACTTTGTGGCACGCGCTGCCCGCATGAAAAACCGCAGTTACGCGTCGTTCTTCTGGCTCTCGATTCTGACCTCGCCGATCATCACCGGCTTTGTGGTTGCGGTTCTTCCGTTCAACATCGACGACCCACGCCACCCAAAGAACAAGGCAGCCAGCACCGGCTTCCTGGCTTTCACCAACAAGTAATTCATGTTCGAGTTTGTTTGCCAGGTCTGTGGAGCACAGCCTGGAGCCAATGACATTCAGTGCCCGAACTGCGGAAGCAAAGTTTCGTTTGAGCACGGAAACCCTCACAATGGTCAACCGGTTTTCCAAAAGAAACTGGTTCAAATTGGTGCCGCTGCGGTAACTCTTGCCGTGATTGTCAACGCCTTCACCATTTCGGTCGCTGGTGCTCAAGTTGGCGCGATGTTTACGTCGGCAGTTGGCGGAGCGACCAGTTTGTTCGGCGGAAGTTCTCTAGACCAACTTGGCACGGATTCTCTAACTGACCCTTACGGCGACGCTGACACTTCGCTCGGTGATGACACCGCAACTGACGACACGGCAACCGACGTCACCGATGATGAAGGTACCGATTCGGGCAGCGACTCAAGCGGCGACAACACCTACCAACTTTCCGCGTCTCAACGAGCCGATGGCTTTGAGGAGTTTGAGTCGAGTGGTATTGCTTGGCGCTGGGCTTCGGCTAGCGAGAAGAGCAACCTGTCTTGTGCGTCTTGGGCAACCACCTGTACCTGGATTAAAGTTATTGCGCTTCGCGACTGTTTTTCGGTTCTGATCAATGCCGACATTTCAACGGATTCCCAAACCGACAGCGCATCGGAAACCGCAGTTGGTTATGGAAACGACGACATTGATAACGCCGGAATGTATGCGGGAGAAAAGGGTTTCATCGAACTTGATGGTTCGGGAAGCTACCCAAACGGTAGTTGGATGTTCATGACCTATGCGAACTGCTCGCAGGAGTCAATCGGCCACGACTAAAAAACGTGCTGCTGAATCCACGCGTGCATGGTGATGGCAGCTGCGGCACTGGCGTTGATCGAGCGGGTTGAGCCGAACTGGCTAATCTCGAGCACAACTTCGGCGGCTTGAATTGCTTCTTCGCTCAGGCCTGGGCCTTCTTGACCGAATAGAAAGACGCAGCTTTCAGGCAGTTCGTATTGCTCAATTTTTTTGCAGCCAGGAACGTTGTCGATGGCAATGATCGGTAGGTTTTGAGTTTTTGCCCAAGCCAGAAAATCTTCGACAGTTGGGTGATGCGAGACGTGCTGGTAGCGGTCGGTGACCATGGCACCTCGTCGGTTCCAACGACGATTTCCGATGATGTGAACTTCGGCGGCTAAAAAAGCGTTCGCCGTACGCACGATTGACCCGATGTTTAGGTCGTGCTGCCAATTTTCAATTGCCACGTGGAACTTGTGACGACGGCTGTCGAGTTCGGCAACAATCGCTTCCATGGTCCAGTAGCGGTATTGGTCGAGCACGTTACGGGTGTCGCCGTTTTCCAAAAGCTCTGGGTCGAAACGCGAGTCTTCCGGCCAAGGCTTAGCGTGAGGACCAACACCCCAGGTGGTGGCTTCCGGCGAAGGCTCGTGATTGGTCAACGTGAATACGCTCGATTTCTGATCAGGATTGCGACTGTTCCAAAGAATGCAGCCAAAGTTGAAGATACCAAAACTGCCAAGGTTCCGAGTGACCAAACCTCTTTCTGAGCGCTAAAGGCCAGTTCGTTGATAAGCAGTGACACTGTGAACCCAACTCCGGCAAGCGCGCCAATGGCAGCAATGTCCCATAGTGAAAGGTTTTTCGATAGCTGACCGCGTGACAACTTGGTTACCAGCCAGGAGGTTACCCAAATGCCGAAAGGCTTACCAAGGCAAAGCCCGAAAAGGATTCCCAATGACACAGGTGATTGCAGCGCTGAACCGAAATCGAGAAGTTGGAAACTTACTCCGGCCGTGAACAGAGCAAAAACCGGGACGGCGAACCATGACGAAATCGGCTGAATTTTGCGGTTCACGTCGTCGCTGTTTTTTAGATTCATCAGCAAACCCATGGCAACACCGGCGATGGTGGCGTGAATGCCGCTTTCGTGAAGAGCCGCCCAGATGAACAGGGCGAGCGGAACGTAAAAGTGCCAAGCGATGGTGTTTTTGCGCTGCAGGTTCCAGAACAAAACCAGCCCGGCGATTGCCGCAGCAAGTGCAACAAGGTGAATGGTCGCTGTGTAAAAAATCGCGATAACAAGGATGGCTCCAAGATCATCCACGACGGCCAGTGTTAGCAGGAAAATTCGAACCTCTATCGGTAGGTTCCGGCCAACAATCGCCAAAATCGCCAGAGTGAAGGCGATGTCGGTGGCCATGGGAATTCCCCAGCCTGCAGCCGAGGTGCTTCCCGCGTTGAAAGCAAAAAAGATGAGGGCTGGGAAAACCATTCCGCCGATAGCAGCCGCAATTGGAACGGCTGCCACTTTTTTCTCGCGAAGCGAACCCATGACCCATTCGTGTTTGAGTTCTAAACCGATCAGAAAAAAGAAGAAAGCCAGTAAACCGTCGGCGGCCCAAGAACCAACCGACAGGTTGAACGAACCCGCACCGAGCTTGGCGTCGCGAATCAGTGAGTAGCTGGCGAAATCCAAGTTCGACCACAGCAAAGCAACCACGGTAGCGGCCAAAAGCACGATGCCACCCAAGGTTTCTTTCCGAACATTCGAGGCCATCCTCTAAGTCTAAGAGTGCGGGTTCTAGAGCCTGCTGTAAACGTGCTTTCGGTAGGCTTGGCACATGACAACCCGAAGAAAAATCGAATGCTGGCTGACCGACATGGACGGCGTCTTGGTTCACGAAGGCGTAGCCCTTCCAGGCGCATCAGACGTAATTCAGCAGTGGCAAGACCAGGGCTTGCGCTTTTTGGTGCTGACCAATAACTCGATTTACACCCCACGCGATTTGGCTGCACGCCTGCGCGCAACCGGGCTCAACATTCCTGAAGAGAGCATCTGGACCTCAGCTCTTGCCACCGCCGACTTCCTGCATTCGCAGAAACCGAAGGGTTCGGCTTACGTGATCGGCGAAGCTGGCATGACCACCGCCCTGCACGAGGTTGGCTACATCCAAACCGATGTGAACCCCGACTACGTGGTTCTCGGAGAAACTCGAAACTTCAACTTCGACAACCTGACCAAGGCGATTCGACTAATCAACAATGGTTCGCGATTTATTGCCACCAACCCAGATGCCACCGGCCCATCGGCCGACGGACCACTGCCAGCGACCGGTTCGGTAGCTGCGCTAATCACCAAGGCGACCGGCAAGGAGCCTTACATTGTTGGCAAGCCAAACCCAATGATGTTCCGCTCAGCCATGAACAAGATCAATGCGCACTCGGAAAGCACCGGAATGATTGGTGACCGAATGGACACCGACGTGGTTGCTGGAATTGAAGCCGGCCTGCACACCGTCCTAGTTCTTACCGGAATCGCCGACGACACTGAGATTGCGAAATACCCATTCCGCCCGAACGAGATTTTGAACTCGATAGCCGACCTGCTCGACTAGTCGTCGTGGGTGTTCAGTTCTTTTAGGGCTGGCTGGAGTGCAACAACAATAACCGCGAGCAACATTAGCCCAGCAATCAAGAAGTAAACCGGCTGCACGCCCCACGCATCGACTGCCGCGCCTGCGAACACCATAGAGATCATTGGCGCTGCATTCCAGATGGTCATTTCAACCGAAAACACGCGACCACGCATGCTTGGTGGAACCTTGCGCTGAATCACGGTGTTCAAAAGCGGTGGCATTGGACCCCAGGCGAAGCCTAGGACGAAACCGCAGATCAACATCCACGGCGTCGACGGTAGGAACGCCATTGGAATCATTGGCAGGGCAACACCGAAGCCGGTGAAACGCAAGATGTTCGCGTAAGACAAGTACTTGGTGAAGCGCGAAAACAATAGAGAACCAACCGAGGTTGACAGAGCCATCACCATGAGCAAAAGGCCAAGAGTTTGTGGGTCTCCGATACTTTCGTAATACTTTGGCAAAACCACCAGTTCCGAAGGAATGTAAAGCAGAGCCAGGCAAATGACGACCACGAAAATAATCAAAACCGAAGGTAGTTTGCCGAGCGCTTTGAAGCCTTGAGCCGCATAGGTAAGCCAAGGGGTGTCGCCACGTTCTTCTGCACCGTCTTCCTTGTGCTCGTGAACGCGAATCGTCCAGGCGAAGAAGGCCGAAAGGAACATAAAAACGGCAGAAACCCAGAAAGCCGCCATCACATCGAAAGTTGCGATCAACATCGAGGCAATCGCCGGACCGGTCGCGAATGAGGCGGCCGCAATGGCTTCGTGAATCGAATTTCCCTTGTCGAGAGTCATCTTGGCTTCGCGGGCAACGTCTGGGAGTAACGACTTACGAGAGGTCATTGAACCACCGCTGAAGATTGCTCGAATAACACCAAGGACCAACAAGAGTGGCAGAGTCAACGGCGTGAAGCCGTTCAAAATTGGATAAGCAATCGTCGTTAAAACAGTAATTGCCTCAACCCAAATCGACATCTTCCGACGACCAATCGAGTCGATCAGTGAACCCATAAATGGAGAGAGCAAAAGACCTGGAACTGCGGTGACAGCGATGACTAGACCAGCCATTGTGGCCGACCCGGTGAGTTTGATGGTCAACCAGGGCATGGTCAAGAACATCATCGAGCCACCGATGAGGCTAGCTATCGACGCTAGCTGAAGGCGAACGAATTGCTTCAATTAAGCCAAGTTCAAATCGGTAAGAGTGATTGCCGTTAGGTAGCGGTAACCGGCATCCTCGATGACTTTCTGGGCGCCGGTGTTGCGGTCAACCACGGTGGCAACGGCCACGATGATTGCGCCGGCTTCCTCAAGGGCTTGGGCTGCAGTTAGCGGTGAACCACCGGTGGTTGAAGTGTCTTCCACCACAACTACCTTGCGGCCACGAACGTCTGGGCCTTCAACCTGGCGACCCATACCGTGAGCCTTGGCAGCCTTGCGAACCACAAAGGCGTCGATGGCACGACCACGAGCTGCGGCCTGGTGAAGCACAGCAGTGCCAACAGGGTCGGCTCCCATGGTTAGGCCACCGATGGCCACGAAATCGTCGACGCCGTTGGCATCTAGAAGATCAAGCATGACCTGACCGATTAGCGGAGCGGCCTCGTGGTGCAGAGTTGCTCGGCGAAGATCGACGTAGTAATCGGCTTCAAGGCCGGAAGACAAAGTGACCTTGCCGTGAACAACAGCAAGCTCTTTTACAAGCTCAACGAGACGTGGTTTTGAAGGCGAAGAGAAGGTCATGCCTCAAGTTTATCTAGCGAAATGAGTGGGAGCCCGCACCTCTCGGCACGGGCTCCCAACCTATTACTTCTTGTCGCTAGTTTGCCGTTGCACGGTAGTTCAGCTTCACGAAGAAGCCAGCCGACCAAGGCTTGGTGTCTGTGTTAGGCATCTGTCCGGCTAGCTGTGCACCGGTTAGCGGGTTGTACTGTTCGAACTGGTAGCTGAAGGTAGCAGGAATCACTCCCATACCAACACCTGCCTTGCGAGCGGCAACCAGAGCCTTGAAGGCAACCAAATCGGCACCAGCACAAAGTGCCGGGCTGGTCTGAGTCTTAACCGCATTTGCAGGGTTAGTAACAATCTTCTTGGCACCAAACGAAACCACACAGCTGTGCAGACCATTGTTCAGGTCCATGAACTGCATGCGGACTCGAACCAAACCAGAGTTGATGCTGTTGAACTTAGCAACTACCTGGTTTGACGCTTGCTTCCAAGTGACGGTTAGTGGGCCTAGGTTCACAGCAGTTGCATCGCTAGGTGCGATTACTGCCGATCCAAGGTTCGCTCCAATTGCGGCAACCATTGGAATGGTCCAGGTAAATGACTTACCCGCCCAAACCGCGTTGGTTCCGGTACCGATGGTGATGACACAGTTTTCACCGGCAACCTTGGCCCAGATACGACCATCGGTAAGAACTTCACACTTGGTGGTGTCTGCGGATGTAAGGGTGTAGTCGAGACGCTTCGATTCCAAAGTGACAACTGGCACGAAAGCGCCATCTGCGGTAGCCGATACAGCTGCAGGTACTCCTTCAGGAAGCGAAGCGGTGATGCTGTCGATTGCCTTGAAGTAGAGGCTTGCGTAGGTTGGGGTTGACCATTCCTTGGTAAGAAGGGTCTCACCAGGGGTGCGTAGACCGTAGTCGGTGGCACGGTGAAGCTCACGACGATAGGTGAACTGAACCGAAGTGCTTTCACCGGCAGCAGTCTTCGCAGCAACCAGTGCCTTGAACTTGGTGTAAGCCAGCGCCTGCGCAGCCTTCTCCGCAGGAGTGTTCGCCTTGTTCAGAAAACTCTTGGTGTCGGTACACAAAGCTGGGCTGGTAAGGATGAACGGGTCACCGTTTGCAGGTAGCGGGGTCTTCTTCAGAGTTCCGAAGTTCACTACACAAGACTGCTCAGCGCCGTCTAGGTCGGTGAAGGTCATCTTTGCCTGCACTGGGCCAATCCACTTAACGCGGGTTACGAAGTAAACCTGGTTGGTCTTCTGGTTCCACTTCAAAGCCAAACCTGGAAGTTTGACCATGACGTTGTCGTTTCGAACCAACAGTGGCGAGCCAGCTCCACCAACCGGTGGCTGCATGGCAATGGTCCACGTGTATGAAACTGCAGCCCACTGGGCATTAGCCTCAGGGGTAGCAATGGTGATCACACAGTTCTGGTTACCAGCCTTGAACCAAATCATCTTGGTGTCAGGGTTGATCGCACACTTAGCTGGATCAGCCGAGGTCATGGTGAAGTCCTTGCGGCCAGAAGCCAAGGTAACCACCGGCGCAATTGCGTCGTCTTCTGACATGCCTTCGTTAGGAGTTTCACCTGGGGTGAATCCTGCGGTGACCGAATCTGCCTTTAGCACTGGGATCGCAACGCTGGTTGCCGAACCCTCGGCTAGCCAGTCGGTGCCTTCCTTCACGGCCTTGACGATACAGTTACCGTTCGAGATGAAGTGAACCTTGTTGTCGATGATCGAACACACGGTTGGAGTCGTGCTCGAAACAACAGCTGGCATCGGTAGAGCCGCATCTGCTGGGACGATAGCTCCAAGCACCGCACTCACAACTCGGTCAGGGCTTGCGGTGGTTGCTGGAGTGGTAACTAGGTTCAGGGTAACTGGTTGAACCAACTTCGTGGCACCAACATAAGTGACGCTGCCCGCCATAAGCGTTCCGCCGCCACCTAGGACGACGCTAACTGGAACCGAGAATGGAACAGCAGCGGTTGGAACGGTAGTGGCACCGGCCACGATCGAGGTAGGGATCTTGACCATGATCGATGTGGCGGTCTTCGTCATAGTGGTAACCAAACCGGTAGTGCCGGTTCCAGTTCCAAAACGAATTCCAGTTACCTTCTTGGCAGCTGAAGTCTCAGCAAGGTTGACACCTTCGATGGTGATCGAAGTGCCACCCGCGTTTAGCGAGAAGTAGCCACGAGGCATGCTCACTGCTGGGGTTGGCACAGCAACCATGTCGCGAACGTTCTTCCACTGAATAACGTTGTGAAGCAGGGTTTCCTGAGCCAGGCTTGGGGTGTAAATGAAGTCCATGTGACCAGCTGCGTCGACCACAGCGTAGTTCACTGCGTTGCCCGAGACGTTGTAGGTAAGAGTCTCCCCGGTAACCACAGCACCGCTTGCGATGTTGTAGCTCATCGGTGCAATGATGGTTCCGCTCATGAGGCGATCTTGTCTTACGAACGCAATCTTGCCATTTACGACAGGTGCTCCCGTGTAAGGGAAGGACAAAGTGGTGCTTCCCATCATTGGTGCATTGTCGACCGCGATAGGAGTTCCCGCATCCAGACCGCCGCTTGCGACCAGAGTTGACGTTAACTTGTTTTGTCCCATCGCACTGTTAATGCCATAGACGGTGGTGCCGTCGTTGACCGGGGCCAAGGTGACGCTTGGTTCGGAACCAGAAACCACCAGGCCAGCAGGGGTCTCAGTAACGGTACCGTCAACCTTCACACGAACAATCACTCGCTCGTAGTTGTTTGATACTCCGTTAGCGTTTTTGTAACGCACAAGGTAGACAACTGCGGCCACATCTGAAGCTGCGCTAGCAGAAGCATTGAACGAAGTCGAATAACGGTAGTAGTTGTTCTGAGTTGCGTTTGTGGTGTGAATTAGGAACAACTTGGTGAATGTGCCGTCGGTTCCGATGGTTGCAGCAAAACGCTCATAGGTTGTGTTGAACGTGATGTCGTCTCGCTTCGAACAGGTGACCATCGCAACTGGGCGACTTAGGCCCTGGAAACCGCTCATCGAGTTGAAGTAAGCCGAGGTTGGGGTTCCAAAATCTGGAGAAGCATTGTTCAGACAGAAGCTCTGAGCTTTTCCGGCCATGTTGACTGGGGTGGCAAAGGCCTGACCCGCGGTCGCCTCGCTGAAACCGTAGGTTCCATCACTCATACATGGACTGTTTATTGCACAGTTTGATACGTAAGTTGACATGGCGAACTTAGTGCCCTTGGCGAAAGTCCATACTGATGGAAGGTTCACATCGGTGTTGCCATTTCCATATGCAACGGTGGTGCTTACCTTGCCAGCGCTTCCGAACGATGAGTCGTAGCCGGTGAAGTCGCTCTTAATCTTCTTGAGCTCAAACTTTCGACCAATCGAGCCATCCACTCCGGCATCCGCGAAGGTATAGACATTGCCGATCCCATCGTTGATGAAAGTTCCCTTAGATGGAACATAAACGCCGCTAGTTGAGGCGAAGACGTCGGTGATTCCAGGGAAGTTGCTAGTGATCGTTTTGGCGTCGCCAGCAGAAGTTCCATTACTTGGTGCGGTGATCGATACTCCAGGGACACCACCGATTACTGCTGTTGAGACAGGTGATGGAAGGCTGTTTAGAGTCATCATGCCGGTGTTGTTAGTGGAAACAACGCGAACCACATAGAGGTTCGGTGCGTTGAAGCCGGTAGCCATCGACGAGATGTTACAGGTGTAGGTTGTTGCACCAGGAGTGGCTGCGCTACAGTTTCCGGTACCCAATGGGTTCGCGAATGTCGAGTCGCTCTGCAAATAGGCAGTGGCTCGGTAGGTGTAAGCAGTTTCTTCGGCGCGAACCGCAACGGTTGCAACGATGTTGTTTACGGTTACGGTGGTGATTACTGGCTTGTTAGGCGTTGCTGGTCCGGCAATTTGGTAGTGTGCCGATGGTGCCGAATAAGCGGAATCGCCGTTGTTGTTGGTCGATTTGATTTTCGCAACGTACTGGGTGTTTGCATCCAAGGTAATTGGCGTCCAGTTTGGCGCACCGCCCATTGGGAAGTTAACAGTCTGGGTATACGTCTCTCCGTTTAAGGTCGCATTCCACAAAGACCCTTGAACAACGGCAACCGTTGGGTCCGATTCCTTGTAAATCGCGTAGAAGTAATTAACAGTTCTACCGTTCCCGTTATTTGCTACGTCTCCGATGACCTTAGTCCAAGTCAAGGTTGCTGAAGTCAGGTTTGGAAGAGTAAAGGTTGGAGCAGCTGGAACTGCCGGTGGCGCAAGAATCAGAGGAACCGAGGTTGGAGACTCCGGAGATGCCACCTGATCGGCATCGTTGGTTGCGGTCATTCTGGCCACATATTCAGTACCAAGATCCAGTGGGGCGCTGTTGCCCTGGGCGTCCTCGAAGTAGATGTACTGCGAGTAAACGTCGTTGGTTGGAGAGATGTTGTAGAACTCTCCACTCTGAATCACGGTGTTTAGATCAGAGGCCTTGTAAATCTTGTATGCATAAGAAACGCTGCGGTCCCAAGCATTGTTATTAACCATCACATCGCTGGCAGTTTTGGTCCAAGACAAAGTGGCGTTATAACGAGAGGAAGACGTTAGGGTTGGTGCAGCTGGAGCCTCAGCCGCACATGAAGCTTCGATCTGGGTGCTGGCAGTGGTATCACGAATGATCAAATCTGTGGTCGGTGACACCATTGGGCTTGTACCATCAACGTTGCTCACGGTAATGCCAATCGTGGCGCGCAATCCGGTTCCGTTTGCTCCTACCTGCTCGGCAGGCACGGTATAGCTTGGATTGGAGTTACCCACCGAGGTCTGAGTTCCCTTGGCATAGAAAGGAACCCAGTTCCATGCTGGGCTTACTTCTGAGACACCATTGACCAGGCGGTCGATGGTGAGCTGGTGACCTTCAACAAGCGATGATTTGGAGACACAGGCGACCAGGTTTTGCCCTAGGCTTCCGTGAGCAGGAATGTCACCCTGGAATGCTCCCTGGCCACTTTGGTTGTAGTTCTTGCTGTCAACCCAGACATTTCCCACTCCAGAAGTCGCCGAAAGCGTGAAAGCAGCACCGTCAGTTTTGTCGAAAAGGGTCGGTGCAAAAGAGTAAGTGCCAGCGACAATTGAGTTTCCGCCCCACTGGTCGAAGGAAAGACCGGCACTAATGGTGAAGTTCTGGCTAGAAGTCATGCTTGACACGTTGGCAGGGATGGTAATCAGCGACGAATTTGCTGGGTCATTAGCATCGGTGCTTGTTTGCGTGATCTGAAGATCGTTGTATGAAGGCCAGTAGCCGCCGGTACCGGATCCGCCAATATATTTTGAAATACCCGAGCTGCCGTATTGGCCATCATGCCAAGTCACACCTTGAGGGAAAACCTGGTTCCAATCGATGCGGATTTGGTGACCCGCGCGTGCTTTGGTGAAATCTGCCCCGAGATTCATGTTTACGTAAGAAGAGAAGCCAGAAGCTCCAGGCTGAATGCTCAAGCTAAGCGAGGTGTCCGCAGACTTTTCACCGGCGGGGGTCGACCAGCTCAGGTTCCAGTTAGTCTTTTTTACCGCACCTGCATTTGAGGCGGCGGTTGCACTTGCGGGTGCGGCGGTTAGTCCCGTTAGCACGATTGCTGTAGCAGCTACTAGTGCGCCGAACTTTGACATTGACTTTTTAAACACGTTGCTCGTTCCGTTTTTGGATGGAGTTCTTCAAATATTGGCCGTAGACCATCGTTGGCTATTTTAGTCACTAAATAGACTTATTTTCTATTCTGGAATCTTGTGTTCGGTGTGTCGAAGAGCTCCAAGAATTAGGCTTTAGAGATGCGCATCGCCACCTGGAACGTAAACAGCATTCGAACCCGCGTTGGGCGAGTGGTCGACTGGTTGGTTCGAAATGACATCGACGTTCTCGGAATGCAGGAAATTAAGTGCAAGCCAGAACAATTTCCTTACCAAGCCTTCGAAGCAGCCGGATACAAAATCACTCTTCATGGACTAAACCAATGGAACGGTGTGGCCTTTGCTTCCAAGATCGAAGCAGAAGACGTTGAAATTGGCTTCGACGGAATGCCCCAATTTAAAGATGTCTCAGAAGCCCGCGCAATCGGGGCAACCTTCAACGGCGTCCGCCTTTGGAGCCTTTACGTACCCAACGGCCGAACCCTCGAAGACCCTCACTACGCCTACAAGCTCGAATGGCTTGAAGCGCTGGCTTCACGAATCGGCGAGCAGGTTTATCACGAACCAGAAATTCCACTCGCGCTCATGGGAGATTTCAACATCGCTCCTTTAGATACCGACGTATGGAACATCGACGACTTCGCCGGAGCGACCCACGTCTCCAAGCCGGAACGCCAAGCATTCTCGGCATTTGAAGAGATTGGCCTGACCGACGTAGTTCGCCCACTGGTACCAACCGGCTACACCTACTGGGACTACCAGCAACTTCGCTTCCCAAAAAACGAAGGCATGCGCATCGACTTCATTCTCGGTAACGAAGAATTCACCTCGAGAGTATCCTCAGCCACAATCGAACGCGACGAACGAAAAGGCGAAGGCCCGAGCGACCACGTTCCGGTAGTCGTAACTCTTAAATAAGTAAATCCCCAGTCATTGACTGGGGATTTACTTCAATAAGGGTAATTACTGAAGAGTTACCACAGTTGTACGGGTGGCAGTTGGAATGCGCTTGCCAGCCGAGTTCACATTCTTCATGGTGGTTGGCCATGCGCGGTAACGGGTGATCTTGAAGGTTACGGTTCCAGCAAAGCCCTTAAGCTGAGCCTGACCCGCGGTCTCGTAAGCCTTGGTACCTGCAGTAGTTGCAGTGCCCTTAGCTTTGGTGGTCTTCTTAATCTTCCCGAAAGCGGTTGCCAAGTTACCGGCAACACCATTTGAACCAGGAACGCTCAAACCAGAGCCATCCTTACAAGCTGCGGTAGTCGTGAGGAAAGCCTTCTGTTTCATGGCCAACTTCTTCTGAGCCGCCGACTTTCCTGGCAAAGCCTTCAAGGTTCCGAACACGTTGGTACAGGTGTAGGTAACTCCGTTGGTTCCGGTGAAAGTGGTCTTGGCCAAGATGTAGCCAGTGTAAACACCCTTCGACTTCAGGTTGATTAGACCCTTCGCTTTGTCCCAGCTGATTGAAAGGCTTGGGTCGTTGGTCTGAACGAAAACCTTTCCATTTGATGGCACTGCGACTGCTGGTGCATTTCCATCGGTTGCTTCAGGTAGTTCATCTGGGATGACGGTGTTGGAAGAACCGGCAACGGTAACCGAAACGGTCTTGGTTTCCGAAACATAATTGTTGCCGCCATTAGTGACCACGGTGATCACACAGGTTCCTGGGTTCACACCAGCCACCGTTCCATCGTCGTCTACGGTACAGACGTCGGTGTTGTTAGAGGTGAAAGTGCTGACCGCACCAGGAAGGTTCGATGAAGGAACGATCTTGTGGTCGTTGTCTTCGTTGTTGCTCGAACCGTCGTCGGCTGGGTTGTCGGTAATGGTGAAGGTTCCACCAACGTTCGACGAAAGCACACCCTTAGCAATGGTCACCTTGGTGGTCTGTGAAACCTTCTTGGTTCCAAGGTCACCGGGCTGGGTCACGGTAATTGAACAGGTTCCCGCACCAATGATGGTTGGAACTCCAGCCACCATGGCACAAGTCGTTGCTGGCGATAGGGTCACCACAACGTCTAGGCCGACGTTGGTAGTAGAGGGGATAACCAGCGGAACTCCAGTGCCCGCCCAAGGAGTGTTGTTCGCAGGAACACTCAAGATTGGCGCGATGGTTTGCGCCTGTGGAGTTGAACCTGAGATGTAGGTAACGCTCTGGCCGGTGATTGGGTCGCCACTGGCGAAGTTAATCACGATTGGTTGCGAACCCGCTGCCAGGTTCTTTGGAAGTGTGACAGTGATGGTCGTCGCAGTCTTCTTAGTAACCACCGCGTTGGTGCCACCTACGGTAACCGTGGTTGCCAGGTTCAAACCGGTTCCGGTCAGAGTGATCGAACCGCCCACTCCTCCTAGAACGAACTTCGACGTTTGTGAAGTGACGGTACCGTTCGATGACGAACCGCCACCGCCGTTGTTGCCACCGCCTCCATTGTTGGAAGAACCACCGGAAGTCCAGTTTGCAACCATGGAGTTCCACTTGACCCATGAATACTTGCCAGGGTCAGTTTCCACATACATGTTCAGTGCACCGGAGTCGTCGAAGGCTGTGCTCAAGAACGCATACCCAACCGAAGGCAGGGTCACGGTGACAACCTCACCAGTGGTGGCAACATTGGTAGACAGGTTGAGCGAAACCGGAGCCATTGCCTGGGTGTTTGGCTGGCTGCTTCCGTTGTATTGGTAACGGAAAAGGTTTGCTGTTGGAGCGCCGCCAACCAGTGTTCCCAAACTCCAGGAAACACCAGCCCATGGCGAAGTGAAGTCGGAGCTTGAATCAAGAGAGTAAACCGTGCCGGCATCAAAAGCTCCGGTCGCCGACACATAGTGTTTATTTCTGTCAATCGCGTGCAAAGTCTCACCCACAGTCATGGATGGCAAAGCTGGGATCAGGTCCGGAAGACTGTTGTTGGTCAAATCGTAGTCACCCGGAGCAATACCAAAAGGATTTGCGGTTTCGGATACCGTGCCATTCATCTTGATGCGAACCAAGTTGAATTCTCGAGGGGTGAGTTTCCAGGTGCTTTGGTCGATCGCACCAGAAACTGCGTAGAAAGCAAACGCAGTATCGGTAGCTGCGCTAGCAAAAGGGAAAGCGGTGAATGCATAACCGTTAGTTACGTCGCCTCCAGCGCCCCAAAGGTTAATGGACGCGACCTTGTCGGCTCCCTTGGTGAGCTGGTAAAGCTTGGTGAGAGCTGGAGAGTTTCCTGTGGTGGCCTTAACGATGAAATATTTCGTCAGGGTGCTGCTGTCGCTTTGGTCGAAGGTTGAACAACCGAGGTAGAGAACTGGTGAGCTCATTGGGGTTGGAAGCGGAGTTACTTCGTTGAAGTTTGTGTACTTTGAACCGTTGTAGTTAGCATCACAAAACGAGTTCATCTGGCTCGCACTGAACGTGGTGGTGCTGATGTTTGACGATCCGGTTACGCCTGAAACCACATTTAGCGAATTGTTGGCATTCGCCCAGGAGGTGTCGCCGTCTTGGTTTCCATTGAGGCTGTAGGTCATGACCCACTTGTCGCGGGCACCAAACCAACTGGTCATGGTTCCCAAAGGGTCCTGAGTTAAATCAGCATGCCAAGACTTGTTGCCAGTTCCGGCAAAGTTTGGGTCCAGACCGTCTTTAGTGATGTGGAAAATCTCCACTTTCTGATTCTGGCCAGTGATTGCATATGGACGAAGCATTCCATCCTTGCCATCTGGCACCATGTTCGACCACTGTCCGGCAATCAAGCCGTCGCGGTAATCGTATTCAGAGCCGGCTGGGGTTTTAAGTACGGCCTGTCCAGGGCCGTTGCCGTTACTAATGCCGTTCGGAACTGTTGCTCCAAGCTTTGGCAAGGTGAAAGTTGCCGAGGCTGGGCCAGGCTCAGAAATCTTGGTCCATTTACCTAGTCGGTCCCAAACACCGCCGCGCACCATTCGAATGTATTTGGCGACAAGCGCAACTCCGTGTGGCAAGAGGTCGGTGGTATATGGAAGGTAGACGTTGCTACTTCCAGCGTAAATGGATTCAGGAAATGCTGATCTGTAAAGTACCGTGGTTGGATCTGCCGCATTAGAAATTTCAATCGCCCAGATGTCGTAGGAGTCAATAACATCCGTTGGGGCCACGAACTGTAAACCGTTGCCCCAAACATCGGTCGGGGTGGGGGCGGTTGTGAAAGGCTGAGCCGCGCAAGGTGCGGTGACGTCCACTCCGGAACTGTTTACAACCTGAAGATTGTATGCGCCACGGATTCCTCTAGGAATCGAAGGTGAAGAGCCCTGCTGTTCTAGAACGTGCGTGGTAACCAAGATTTGACCAGCCGAGTACAGTGATCCAAAACTTGCACGACTAACGCTGTCGCCTAAATAGCGTGAGCCATTATTTACGTTCGGCTGCCACTCGTAATTCAAAGAGGAAGCAAGGATTGGCGCAGCATCTTGTCCGTTGCTCTTTAGCGTCGCTGTGAGACCGTCGATATCGTTTGAAACGTTGACACAGGTTTGGATTCCTGCGTCGCTATCGGCAACGTTTGTGGTGTCGTATTGACCGGTAATTTCATCGACGGTGAGCGTGTTGTTCTCAGCTATCCTCCAAAGAGCCGTTTGCGGCGCGTTGGAACGCAAAATAATCGCGTCAATATTCTGGGCGACATTGTTTGCCTTAATCACATAATTCACGGTGATTGGAGCTTGTGGAATGCTGTGCGAATTAGCGCTGTTTCGCGAGTAGTCGGTTTTCAACTCGATGTTCAACCACTCGGTACCGGCTGGCACTACAACACTGGTGGGAATGCCAGCGGCTGTGCCTCCTTCTGGTTGCACTTCAACTTCGCTCAGTAAAGATCCAAAGCCATAGCCAAAGCGGAACTTTGCTCTGCTGGTGAAATCTGAAGCCGTTAGTGGCGAAGTCACAGTAATCGGATTGGTGAACGTAAGTGTTTGGCCAATCTTTGCCGAAAAGTCTAGGGAATCGACGGTGCCGTAAAAGTGAAGTTGATTGGCAGTACTCGTCTCGATGTTAACCGGAGTTCCCCAGTCGAAACCGTCGGTGTAACTTGCAATTGCCTCGGTGTTATTTGTGGCCGCTTGCGCTGCAACTGGAACAAATCCAGAAGTAATTAGAAGAGTCCCTGCTAGCGCTGCGACAAATTTTCCTAGACGGCTAAATGGCTTCGAACCCACGATGATCCCCTAAAACTTCTTACTTTATTTATGTAAGTATTACACCCCAGCAAAGTTACCAAAGGGCAAAATCAAGAATCTTAGGGAATTATTTTTTGAGAAGCCAGGCTTTGCGCTGGCCCTCTGGAAATTTCTCGATTGCGTAGCGCAACATGGTTCTCGGCATCTTGGTTGAGTGCAGTTCTAGGAAGCTGACTAACGCTTTGTGATGAGATTTGCCCATCTCGCGAAGCATCCAGCCCACGGCTTTGTGCATCAAATCGTGTTTGTGCTCGAGATGATATTCGGCCATCCAGAGGGTGGGCTCGATGATTCCCTGCTTCAGAAACGCAAAGGTGAAAATTACGCTCATGCGATTGAGCCAGAGATTGTCGCTTTTGGCTAATTCGCCAAGAAGTTTGGTGTTGTCGGTTTCCACTAAGTATGAGCCGAGGTAAGGGGCCGTGGCATCCACGAGATCCCAGTTATTTACTCGACCCCGTTTTGCGATCTTCAAATAGAAATCGAAGATTTCCTTGCGGGTGTTTGCGTCTTGGGCTTTCTTAAACTGCAAAACCAGAATGAACAAGCCAAGTTGACGCACCTCGTGGAATTCGTCTTCGACTAGGAGTTCAATTTGGTCGTGGCTAAGAGTTTGAAATTTCTTAGAAACTTCACGAGTCTGCGGAACTTTTAGCCCAAGAAACTTATCGCCTTCGC
>Ga0228701_1000868_pt1 | contig 22467 bp, 19 predicted proteins | sample McNCre117_Aug_MG_2_FD_178017 | JGI IMG/M metagenome (GOLD analysis project Ga0228701, IMG submission 178017) | Freshwater microbial communities from McNutts Creek, Athens, Georgia, United States - 11-17_Aug_MG | ecosystem: Environmental > Aquatic > Freshwater > Creek | place: USA: Georgia...
ATGCCGTTCCTTTCACTTTCCCAACGCCCCTCACCCCATGCAAGCACCCGACTGGACATCGTCTTTTGCCTGGCGGGCTTGCTGGCCACTGCGGCATTCGCGCCCGCCATGGCACAACCGGCAGCCGAATCGACCGCCGATGAGTGGTCAAGCGCCCGCTACCAGACCACCTGGAACGGGCAGCGCTACCCGGCGTTCAGCGCCCCTGCCCCCTCCACGGTCAACAGCCTGAACGCAAGGGGCGACAAGATGTACACCTTTTCAGCCACCGGTCACTGGGGGCTGCGCCTCGATTCAGGGGCCGAGGTCTATCTGAATGCCGAACTGGCTTCCGGTGTACCGTTCACTGGCAATCTGGTGGGCATGGGGAGCTACACCAATGGCGAAATCACCCGGGCGGGCGGCACGACACCGAAGCCTTATCTGCAGCGCCTGTTCTGGCGCAACACTTGGAATCAGGGCGGGGGCACCGAACAACTTGAATCTGACTTCAACCAGATGGCCCGCAGAGTGGATAAAAACCGCTTTGTGCTGACAGCAGGCAATTTTTCTACGCTGGATGTACTGGACGACAACACGTATGCCAAGGACCCGCGCACCCAGTTCATGAACTGGAGCCACTGGACCTATGGTGCCTACGACTACGCAGCCGATGCCCGGGGATTTGGCTGGGGCGTGGCCGGCGAGTGGTACCAAGGTGACTGGGTACTCAGATTTGCCCGAATGACCGGCCCTCAAAACCCTAACGAGCTGAAGGTGGACTTTGACCTGATCCACCACTATGGCGATCAACTGGAAATGGAACACGCCCACAGCCTATGGGGGCAAGCAGGCAAAGTCCGAGTGCTGGCCTGGCGCAACCGGGCCGTACTGGCCAGCTTCAAAGAAGCCACGCAATACTTGCTGGCCAACCCGGGCAGAAATCCCCAGGCGTTTTTCAGTGTGCGACAGGGTGAAAAAATCAAGCACGGTCTGGGTCTGAATCTAGAGCAGGCCATTTCGGCCGATGCGGGTATCTTTTTGCGGGCAATGCAGGCCGACGGCCACACCGAGACCCATGCGTTCACCGAGATCGACGGCTCGCTGTCAGCAGGAACCCTGATCAAAGGTTCGGCCTGGGGCCGGGCGCAAGACAGCATTGGGTTTGCTGTGATGGAAAACCGCTTGTCGCATGACCGCCGGGCCTACTTGCAGGCTGGGGGCCTGTCGTATTTCATTGGCGACGGATACCTCAACTACAAACCCGAGCGGGGCATCGAGGCGTTTTACAGCGTGGGGCTGGGCAAGCACCTGTGGGTCACGTGCGATTACCAGCGCATCCACAACCCGGCCTACAACGCGTCACGCGGCCCTCTCAGCGTGTACGCCCTGCGTCTGCATGCCGAACTGTGACCGTCCGGCGCTCAAGCTGGCACGGGCTCGCCATTCACAAACACCGTGAGCTGACCAGGCGCGATCTTTTGCCAGTCTTCGTCGAGCGTGAGCGGGACAGTGACCACCACGGCCACCCGGTCGGTCTCACGGGTGTGTTCGGCAAAATTCATGCTCAGGTCTTCGTCACTGAGCGTAGCCCGACTGAACGGATGCCTGCGCAACACGTAATGCAAATGCGTGCTGGCGTGCGCCCACAGCGCCTGACCGTTGGAGAGCAAAAAATTGAACGTGCCATGCCGGGCAATTTGAGGCACCAGCTCGCGCAGTGTGCAGCTGAGCTCCTGCACACTGGGCACGCTGGCGTGTGACTTGGCCAGCTCCTGCATGAGCCAGCAAAAAGCCAGCTCACTGTCGGTTTGCCCCACGGGTTTGAAGTTGCCGTGCAGGCGTGGCGCAAAGTCCACCAAATTGCCGTTGTGCGCAAACACCCAGTAGCGCCCCCACAATTCGCGCACAAAGGGGTGGCAGTTTTCCAGACTCACCACGCCTTGCGTGGCCTTTCGAATATGGGCGATGACGTTGCGGCTCTTGATCGGGTAGCGGCGGATCAGCTCGGCAATGGGTGAGCTGCTGGCACTTTGGTGGTCCACAAAATGCCGCACACCTTGCCCCTCAAAAAAGGCAATGCCCCAGCCGTCGTCATGGTGGTCGGTGTTGCCGCCGCGCTGCGCAAAGCCGCTGAAGCTGAAGGTCACATCGGTGGGGATGTTGGCATTCATGCCGAGCAATTGGCACATGAGTTCAATCCTGGTGATGGGGGGTGAGGGTTTCGGCCATGCGCCAGGCGGCCAGCAAGGCCAACGCTGTGACCGCGGCCAGACACACAAATGTTTCATTGAAAGCCCGCAAGCTGACCGCCGGATGTCCTGTCCCGATCAGGGACACCCCAGCCGCAGCCAGCCGCCATTCCAGCACGATGGCGCACAGACTCACCCCTGCGGCGCCCCCCAGCATGCGCACAAAACCGATCACGCTGGACGCCTGCGGAATCAGCTCTTTGGGCATGCCACGCATCGAACCCAGATTGAGCGAGGGCAAAATGAATCCCAGCCCGATGCGACCCAAAATCACCCAGGCCCACAACAGCGCCAGACCGGAAGCCGGGCGCACCGTGGGCATCAGCGCAAACGACAAAGCCAACATGCCCAGCCCCAGGCTAACCAGCCATGCGGGCCGATACCGGTCCGACAAACGCCCGACCACCGCAATGGTGCCCGCCAGCAGCAAGCCCGAGGGCAGCAAGGCCGCGCCGATGTACGAAGGCGACAGGCCCAGCCCCATCTGCATGTAAACCGGCAGCAAATAGGTGGAGCCAAACAAAGCGATACCGTAGGTGAACGCCACCAGCGCCCCCATGGCAAAACTGCGGTGCCGGAAAACCTTGAGGTTCATCAGGGGACCCCGTGCGCCCTGCCGCCGGTTGCGCAGCAAATGCCGCTGCCAGGCCACAAACAGCCCCATGCCCGCCGCCGCCAGCGCCAGCAGCACCAGTGCGATGGCGTCGTCATCGCCGCGCAATTGCACCAGGCCGTTGAGCAGCATCAGGGTCGAGGCACTGGCCAGCGCCAACCCAATCCAGTCCAGCCCCTGACTGTCGGCATTGGCCGCCACTCCGCCCGGGGCCGTGGTGGGCACAAAGCGGCGCGACAGCCCCAAGGCCAGCACCGCCAGCGGCACCACCATGAAAAAAATGGAGCGCCAACCGAACACATCAACCAACACCCCGCCAATGCTGGGCCCGATGGCCGGGGCCAGCACCACGCCCATGCCAAACAACCCACTGGCACGGCCCTGTTCGCTGGAGTCAAACGCCCGCAAAATGATGATGGCCGGAATGGGTTGCACCACCCCGGCGGCCAGTCCCTCGGCCACCCGCGCGGCCATCACCAGCGTGAAGTCAGTGGCAAAACCACCCACCACGCCGCCGCCCAGCAGCAGCCACATGCACACCTCATAAACCCGGCGATAACCGAAACGGGCCAGCAACCAGGGCGTGGTCAGCATCGACACCGTCATGGCCACCATGAAGCCCGAAGTCACCCACTGCACACGGCTTTGGCCCAGCGTGAAGTGCTGGCTCATGTCGGGAATGGCCACGTTCATGATGGTGGACGACATCACCGCCGCCATGGAGCCCAGCATCAGGGTATAGAGCAACAGCCAGCGATGACGCTCGCCATACCGGGCCCGCAATGCCTGCAGACTGTGGGGATGCGATGGCTCGGTCATGCGATCGGCCCCGCAGACGCGGCCACGCAAGCGGCACAAATGCAGGCCTTGTTGCGCGCCACATCGGGGACCTGCCCAAGCAAGTCGGCACCGAACTGCACCTGCGTGCACCAGCACGGTCCTGCAGGGGCCTGATCAGGCGCAGCCATGCTGCAAGCATTGGGCTGACCACACAAGGGGCAGCGACACGGGTCCTGGTCCATCAAAAAGTTTGTCATGGCGTTGAAGTTCGGTCTTGGGGCGGATGGCGTTGCTGCACCGCTCGCCACAGGCGAATGGCCAACACGCTCCCAGTCACCCTATTCTCAGGCATCCGCAACATCGCCCGGCAGACAGCGCGCCTTGCGGGAGCGGCGCCCCCGCCGCGATGGGGCCTATTGCCGCCCCAAAACATCGCCCCGAGGGCGGGGCTCCCACCAAAACAGTCCTGTGTCCAGCTTGTGCTCAGCACGCCACTGTGAACCACACGCAAGGCGCATCACCGCAGCAAAACGGCCCCCGAAGGAGCCGTTTTGCATCCAGCGGAACGCGTCCGCTTCCGCTGCCATCCGTCTGTCAGGCCGCCTTGACCTTCAGACGCCAAGCGTGCAGCAGCGGCTCGGTGTAGCCGCTGGGCTGAGCCTTGCCTTTGAAGACCAGATCGCAGGCGGCCTGGTAAGCGGCCGACTTCGCGAAATTGCCCGCCATCTTCTTGTACTCGGGGTCACCCGCGTTCTGACCATCGACCACAGCAGCCATGCGCTCCATCGTGGCCTTGACCTGCTTGTCGGTCACCACACCATGGTGCAGCCAGTTGGCCATGTGCTGGCTGGAGATGCGCAGCGTGGCCCGGTCTTCCATCAGGCCCACCCCGTTGATGTCGGGCACCTTGGAGCAACCCACACCCTGGTCGACCCAGCGCACCACATAGCCCAGGATGCCCTGGGCGTTGTTGTCGAGTTCTTTTTGCTTGTCTTCAGCTGACCAGTTGGCGGCATCGGCAGCGACCACGGGGAACTGCAGCAGTTTGTTCAGGGTGTCTTCGCGCACGGCCTTGGCGTCTTGCTTGGCCACCGCTTTTTCCATCTGCTTTTGCAGGGCAGGCACATCCACCTGGTGGTAATGCATGGCATGCAGCGTGGCGGCCGTGGGGCTGGGCACCCAGGCTGTGTTGGCACCGGCCAGAGGGTGACCGATTTTTTGCTTGAGCATGTCGGCCATCAAATCGGGCATGGCCCACATGCCTTTGCCGATCTGGGCACGACCGCGCAAGCCGCATTGCAGGCCCACAATGACGTTGCTCTTTTCGTAGGCGGCCAACCAGGTGCTGGTCTTGATGTCGCCCTTGCGCATGACAGGGCCCGCCAGCATGCAGGTGTGCATCTCGTCGCCGGTGCGATCCAGGAAGCCGGTGTTGATGAAGGCCACGCGGCTCTTGGCGGCAGCGATACAGGCTTTCAGGTTAGCGCTGGTGCGGCGCTCTTCATCCATGATGCCCAGCTTGACGGTAGAAGGCTTCATGCCCAGCACTTTTTCCACGCGGCCAAACAGCTCGTCGGCAAAAGCGACTTCGGCTGGGCCGTGCATCTTGGGCTTGACGATGTACACGCTGCCAGTGCGGCTGTTGCGCAGCGGGTGCGAGGCTTTCTTTTGCAGATCGGCCAGGGCGCAGGTCACAGTGACCATCGCGTCCATGATGCCTTCCGGGATCTCTTTCATGCTGCCGTCGGCGGCTTTGTAGAGGATGGCGGGATTGGTCATCAGGTGACCGACGTTGCGCACGAACATGAGAGAACGGCCATGCAGCTTGACGCTGCCTTTGCCTGCGGGCTTGGTGTATTCGCGGTCACCATTCATGGTGCGGGTGAAGGTTTTTCCACCCTTTTGCACCTCTTCGCTCAGCGTGCCTTGCAAGATGCCCAGCCAGTTGCTGTAAGCCAGCACCTTGTCTTCGGCGTCCACAGCGGCCACCGAGTCTTCCAGGTCAAGGATCGTGGACAGCGCGCTTTCAGCGATCAGGTCGGACACGCCAGCCGGGTCGGTCTTGCCAATGGGGGTGGACTTGTTGATCTGCAAATCAAGGTGCAGGCCGTTGTGCACGAACAGCACCGAAGCAGGCGCTTTGGCATCACCGGTGTAACCCACGAACTGCTTGGCATTGGCCAACGTGGTGTTTTTGCCATCGGCCAGCGTCACGACCAGCTTGCCCGCCTTGACGGCATAGCCCTGGCTGCCCACATGAGAGCCCTTTTTGAGGGGTGCGCAACGGTCGAGCACGTGGCGGCAGTAATCGATGACTTTGGCACCCCGCTTGGGGTTGTAACCCGTGCCTTTTTCACAGCCATCGGCTTCGCTGATCGCATCAGTGCCGTACAGCGCGTCGTACAGACTGCCCCAACGGGCGTTGGCGGCGTTCAGCGCATAGCGGGCGTTCAGAATGGGAACCACCAGCTGCGGGCCAGCCAGCTTGGCCAGCTCGGCATCCACATTGGCGGTGGTGGCCTGGGCGTTCTTGGGCTCGGGCACCAGATAGCCGATTTGCGACAGGTATTTGCGGTAGGCCTTCATGGCCTTGCCTTCGGCCACCGGGCCGGGGTTGGCGGTGTGCCACTGGTCCATGGCCGTCTGGATGCGGTCACGCTCGGCCAGCAAAGCGATGTTTTTGGGGGCCAGGTCGGCCACGATGCTGCTGAAGCCCTTCCAGAACTTGGCCTGATCCACGCCCACGGCGGGCAACATCTGGTCGTTGATGAAACTCAGCAGGGGGTTGGCCACTTGCAGTTGATGGATCGCGGTGCGTTCGGTCATGGAAACCTCGAAAGGATGTTGAAAAAACGGTCATCTGAACCCGGCGTGGACAGCTGCGGCGCACAAGCCTGGGTTCAGCCTGGAAAGGACTTTATTCTAAGTTTGAATGCAGATAAAGACGCGAAAAATTCATAAACCCATGACTTTTACGCACAAATGAACCGCATTCACAGCAGAATCAGTTCACCATCGTGCCATGCACGGCCTTCTAGGCGCTGACGCCCACACCTCAGCCCTGACTCAGAACACGCATAAAACGATGCAATTTTTGATTTTTCAAGAACATTTCAACCTTGAAAGCGCATAATCGTGCGCCATGGACAAACTCAAAGCCTTTGACACTTTTGTCTCTGTGGCCACCAAAGGCAGCCTGACGGCGGCAGCTCGGGGCGAAGGCGTGGCACCGGCCATCATTGGCAGACGACTCGACGCATTGGAAGAACACCTGGGCGTGAAGCTGCTCGTGCGCACCACCCGCCGCATCAGCCTGACGCACGAGGGCAGCGCTTTTCTGGAAGACTGCCAACGCCTGCTGTCAGACGTGGCCAATGCCGAAGCCAGCGTTTCAGCAGGGGGCGTCAAAGCCAGTGGCCACTTACGCATCACGGCCCCGGCCGGTTTTGGCCGCCGCCATGTGGCTCCGCTGGTGCCCAAATTCAGGGAACTGCACCCTGACGTGACCATTTCACTGAACTTGTCGGACCGGGTGGTCGACCTGGCCGGTGAGGGCTTTGATTGCGCCGTGCGGGTCGGAGACATGCCCGATTCGTCGCTGGTGAGCGTGCGCATGGCCGACAACCGCCGCTTGTGCGTGGCCACCCCGGCTTATCTGGCCCGCCACGGCACGCCCCAACAGCCTGCCGATTTGCTGCAGCACGATTGCCTGACACTGTCGAGTGACGCCTCGCAAACCCGGGGTTGGGCGTTCAGCACCTCTGGGGACGGTGGCCATGAAGTGACCCACCTGCGCCCGGGCGGACCACTCGACTGCTCGGATGGCCAGGTACTGCATGACTGGTGCCTGGCCGGGTATGGCATCGCCTGGCGCAGCACCTGGGAAGTGGAACGCGAAATCCAGGCAGGCCAGTTGGTGGCCGTGCTGGAAGACTTTGCGGCCCCACCCAACGGTATTTTTGTGGTGTTCCCCCAGCGCAAACACCTGCCGCTGCGGGTGCGGTTGTGGATTGACCACCTCAAAAGCCATTACAGCCAGCCCGACTATTGGCACCGGGTCGCGGCCTGACCCCCTGCCCGCCAGACAACAAAAAGCCCGAGGCAAGCTCGGGCTTTTTTGTAACGAAACAGAAGGGCCCCATGGCCCTGTCGGGTCAGCTCACTTTTTCAGGCATTCGGACATGAAGGCCTTGCGTTCATCGCCCTTTTTGCCTGTGGCTTCGGCATTGCACGTCTTCATTTTGTTTTGCTGCTTTTCCTGCTTGTTGGCACTCAGGCAGTCTTTCATGAAGGCTTTGCGCTCGTCGCCTTTTTTACCTTCGGCTTCCTTGTTGCAAGTGGCCATTTTGTTTTGCTGCGGGGTCTTCTCGGCAGCCGGGGCGGATGCAGCGGCTGCGGGTGCTGCAGCGGGTTTGACCGGATCGGCCGCCCAGGCCATGCCAGACACGCAAGCCAGACACAGAACAACAGCAGAAATGGAATGACGCATAAGAAAACTCCCAAAAAGTGGATGTGAATCGCGTGATGCCTGCACAGGCGTGCAGGTCTACAGATTAACGCACCCTTTGCCAAACTTGATGACAAGCGAATGTGACCAACTGTTAACCACCTTACCCAATGGTCTGTACGCAGCCTTGCCGCTGCACGGGCCCATGCCCCGTAAAATCGCGTTCTATGCTTTCTGCCAAACAACACCTGCTTGCCGCTCTGTCGGCCGAGCTTGAAAAACTCCAGCCCGGCGCCGGTGCGCGCGCCGCCTTTGAATCCCCCAAAGTGGCCGCCCATGGCGACCTGGCCTGCACAGCGGCCATGCAGCTGGCCAAGGCGCTCAAACAAAACCCCCGCCAGCTGTCCGAATCCCTGCGCGCCGCCTTGCTGGCGACCCCCGCTTTTGAACGCTGGGTCGATGCCGTCGAGATCGCGGGGCCGGGTTTCATCAACATCCGCCTGAAAGACGCCGCCAAGCAAGCCATCGTCCACGAAGTGCTCCAAGCGGCCGAATGCTTCGGTGACCAGCCCGCCAAAGCCGACAAAGTGCTGGTCGAGTTCGTCTCGGCCAACCCCACCGGCCCGCTGCACGTGGGCCATGGGCGTCAGGCCGCCTTGGGCGATGCGATCTGCAACCTGCTGGCCACGCAGGGCCAACAGGTGTACCGCGAGTTTTATTACAACGACGCAGGCGTGCAGATTGGCACCCTGGCCAACTCCACCCAATTGCGCGCCAAAGGATTCAAGCCAGGCGATGCCGAGTGGCCCGAAGCGGCTTACAACGGCGATTACATCCAGGACATCGCCAATGACTTCCTGGCAAAAAAGACCGTCAAATCCGACGACCGCGAATTCACCGCCAGCGGCGATGTGAACGACCTGGACGGCATGCGCCAGTTCGCCGTGGCTTACCTGCGCCACGAACAAGACCTGGACCTGAAAGCCTTCGAGGTGAAGTTTGACAACTACTACCTGGAGTCGAGCCTGTACACCAGCGGCAAGGTCGATGCGGCCGTGCAAAAACTGCGCGATGCAGGCAAAACCTACGAACAAGACGGTGCCCTGTGGCTCAAGTCCACCGATTACGGTGACGACAAGGACCGCGTCATGCGCAAGGGCGATGGCACCTACACTTACTTCGTGCCGGATGTGGCCTACCACATCACCAAATGGGAGCGCGGCTTTGGCCGGGTGGTCAACATCCAGGGCACCGACCACCACGGCACGATTGCCCGTGTGCGGGCAGGCCTGCAAGCCGCAGGCGTGGGCATCCCAGAGGGCTACCCCGACTACGTACTGCACACCATGGTGCGCGTGATGCGCGGTGGCGAGGAAGTCAAAATCTCCAAGCGTGCAGGCAGCTACGTCACGCTGCGCGACCTGATCGAGTGGACCAGCAAGGACGCGGTGCGTTTCTTCCTGCTCAGCCGCAAGCCTGACACCGAATACATCTTCGACATCGACCTGGCCCTGGCGCAAAACAACGACAACCCGGTCTATTACGTGCAATATGCCCATGCCCGCATTTGCTCGGTGCTGTCAGCCTGGAAAGACAAGGACGGTGGCGATGTGGCCAACCTGACACACGCTGACCTGTCGCCCCTGCAAAGCCCACAGGCCCACGCCCTGATGTTGGCCCTGGCCAAATACCCCGACATGCTGACATCGGCCGCCAACGACTTTGCACCACACGATGTGACCTTCTACCTGCGCGATCTGGCCTCGCTGTACCACAGCTATTACGACGCCGAACGCATTCTGGTGGACGATGAGGGAGTCAAGAAAGCCCGTCTGGCCCTGATTGCGGCCACCGCACAGGTCATCCGCAATGGTCTTCAGGTGCTGGGCGTGTCCGCCCCGCAGAAAATGTGAAACACATGAACAACCACCAACAACGCGGCGGCACACTTACCGGCTTCATCCTCGGACTGGTAATCGGTCTGGGTGTGGCCTTGGGCGTCGCCATCTATGTGACCAAGGTGCCCACGCCGTTTTCCAATAAAAACCAGCCGCGCAACGCCGAACAGGAAAACACCGAAAGCCAGAAAAACAAGGACTGGAACCCCAACGGCGTGCTGCAACCCAAGGCCCCGGCCGAAGTGCCTGCGCGTCCAGCCGCCGACAGCCCGGACAACAAAGAAGCCGACAAGCCCGCCGGCAAGCGGCCCGAACCAACCGCTGACAAAAACACCGACAAGCCACGCAGCGAACCGGCCAAAACCGAACCCCGCGCGCCCGCCGTCTCGGCCGACCCGCTGGGCGATCTGGCCAAGTCCCGGGCAGGCTTGTCCACCCCGGCTGCCGGCAACGCCACCAACGACCCGTTTGACTACCTGATCCAAGTGGGTGCTTACCGCAACCAACCCGATGCCGATGCCCAGAAAGCACGATTGGCCATGATGGGGCTGGACGCCAAGGTGTCTGAGCGAGATCAAGCCGGTCGCACGGTTTACCGCGTACGCTTGGGGCCATTCGCCGACAAAGCCGCCGCCGAACGCATTCGCACAAAACTGGAAGGCGCCGGCATGGAAAACACCCTGGTGCGGGTCCAGCGCTGAGCCCCTCGCCCCCCCTTGACCCCCCTTCACTTCACCGGAGTCCGCATGAAACGCCGCCTTTTTTCTACTGCACTGGTCGCCGCCTCGGCCTGGATCAACGCCTCAGCGAGCTGGGCACAAGCGGCCTTGTTCAAACCGGGCAAAGACTTCCTGCCACTGGACCGCCCTCTGCCCACCGATGTCGGCGCGGGCAAAGTCGAGGTGATCGAATTCTTCTGGTACAGCTGCCCACACTGCAATGCGTTTGAGCCCACTTTTGCGCAATGGGTCAAATCGGCCCCCAAGGATGTGGTGGTGCGACGCATTCCTGTGGCATTCCGGGACGACTTTGTCCCCCAGCAGCGCCTGTTCTTCACACTGGAAGCCATGAACCTGCTGGAAACCTTTCACGCCAAGGTGTTTGCGGCCGTGCATGCCGAAAAACAGATCCTGAACACCGACGCCCTGATCCTGGCCTGGGCCGAAAAACAAGGCATCGACAAAGTCAAATTTGCCGAGACCTACAAATCGTTTGGTGTGGCCAGCAAACTCAAGCGTGCGGTGCAATTGCAAAGAGATTTCCGGGTCGAAGGCGTGCCTTCATTTGGCGTGGCGGGCAGCTACTACACCGATGGCAGCCTGGCTGGCAGCATGGAACGCGCCCTCAAGGTGGTCGAATCCCTGGTGGCCCAAACCCGCAGCAAGGCCTGACCCCTGGGCGCACAGCCCCACTCAGGCACAGGGCAGTTGCCCACCCAGCCCGCCCAGGGTCCACTTGGGTGGGCTTTTTTATCCCCCAAATCAGCCCCAACTGGGCCAGCAGACCATGCTTGCACCTACAATCGCCAGCTAATCAGCAAGATTCATGCCCTTCATGTTTGTCCTCCGCCCAGCCCTGATCCTCTCCTTGGGGATGAGCCTGTCCGTTTCAACGGCCTGGGCAGAAAAAGCCGACCGGGACAAGCCGATGCAAATCGAAGCGGACACCATGCGCCACGACGAAGCCAAACAGCTGACCCAGTTCACCGGCAGCGTGGTGGCCATGAAAGGCACCTTGGTGTTGCGTGCGGCCCGCATGGAAGTGCAACAAGACGCACATGGCCAGCAAATCGCCCGACTCTGGGCCGCACCCCGTGAACGGGTGTTTTTTCGGCAAAAGCGCGAAGGCCTGAACGAATTCACCGAAGGTGAAGCCGAAACCGTGACCTATGACAACCAGGCCGATGTGGTCACTTTGACCCAACGTGCCGAGGTGCGCATCCTGCGAGGCACCCAAGTGGCCGACCAACTGACGGGCCACCAAATCGTCTTCAACAACAGCACCGAGGTCATGACGGTGGATGGCCAGGTCCAAGGTCAATCAGGCAATGGCCAGCGCGTGCGGGCTGTGCTGACACCTCGCCAGAAACCGGCTGACGCCACCCCCACCACGCCAGCCGTGAAGCTGCGCAGCAGCACCCAGATGCAAACACCTGTTCCGGACAACAAGAAGCCATGAGTGACGTGACCAGCAGCCTGGAAGCGGCGCACCTGAAAAAAGCCTACGGCACGCGCAAGGTGGTGCATGACGTGTCGGTGCAGGTCAAAAAAGGCGAGGTCGTCGGCCTGCTGGGCCCCAATGGCGCGGGCAAGACCACCTCGTTTTACATGATCGTGGGCCTGGTGCGGGCCGACGGCGGTCAGATCCTGATCGACGGGCAAGACGTGACCCGCATGCCCATTCACAAGCGTTCACGCATGGGCCTGTCGTATTTGCCGCAAGAAGCCTCGATCTTTCGCAAGCTCACGGTGGCTGACAACGTCCGCGCCATCCTGGAACTGCAAACCGACAACCAGGGCAACCACCTGCCCAGCGCAACGATTGAGCAACGGCTGACTGAGCTGTTGGCTGATTTGCGTGTGGACCACCTGCGTGACTCCCCAGCCATTGCCCTGTCAGGTGGCGAGCGCCGCCGTGTCGAGATCGCCAGGGCGCTGGCCACCGGACCGCGCTTCATCTTGCTCGACGAACCCTTTGCCGGCATCGACCCGATTGCCGTGATCGAAATCCAGCGCATCATCGCCTTCCTCAAACAAAGGGGCATCGGTGTGCTGATCACTGACCACAACGTGCGTGAAACGCTGGGCATTTGCGACCACGCCTACATCATCAGTGAAGGACGGGTGCTGGCCGAAGGCACCCCTGACGAAATCGTGGCCAACCCCGATGTGCGCCGGGTTTACCTGGGCGAGCACTTCCGCATGTGATGACACGCCCAGCCCAACCTGACATGAAAGCCCCGACATGAGCATGAGACCCGGTCTGTCGCTGCGCATGTCCCAGCACCTGGCGCTCACGCCCCAGTTGCAGCAATCGATCCGCCTGCTCCAGCTGTCCACGCTCGAGCTGTCGCAAGAAGTCGATCAAATGCTGGACGAGAACCCCTTTCTCGAGCGCAGCGAAGAAGAAGCCCCCGCCGAAGCCTTTGGCCTTGACCAAGCCGACACCCGGGTGAGCCTGGGCGACCGGGTCAGCGAAAGCGCCAGCACATCCAGCAGCAGTGAAGACAGTGCGACCGAAACGCGCGAAGAAGCCGTGACCGACGTGGCCGAAAGCTGGGACGGCGACGGCAGCGTGGACATGCGCGCTGACGACAGCGAATGGGGCGGTGACGCCCCGGCCCGCCAGAACACCGGCGAAGAGACCGCAGATGCCGTCGAACTGGCCCGCAGCATGGGCTCGCTCACCGACTTCTTGCACCGCCAGGCGCTGTCTCTGCGCCTGTCCGACATCGACCGCGCTGCGCTGCGCTTTCTGATCGAATCGCTCAACGACGATGGCTACCTGACCGACACCCTGCCCGAGCTGGCCGCCAGCTTGGCGGGCACCGATGATTTTGAGCAACTCGACGAACTGGTCCATCGCTTCACCGTGGCGCTGGGCCTGTTGCAATCGCTCGAGCCCGTGGGCGTGGGCGCACGCGACCTGGCCGAATGCCTGCGCATCCAGATCAAGGCCCACCTCAAGGACCAGCCCGACGACGAAGTGGCCCAAGCCGCACTGGCCATGTGCGCCCAACCGCTGGAGATGCTGGCCAAGCGCGACTTCAAGCGCCTGGCCGTGCAGTGTGGGCTGAGTGAGGCCCTGGCCAAAGCCGCCATCCCGTTCATCGCCCGGCTCGAGCCCAAACCGGGGCGCCCCTTTGTGCAGGCCGAGCAAAACATCATCGTGCCCGACGTGCTGGTCATCAACACCAGCAAAACCGGCACGCCCAAATTTCGCATCCAGCTCAACCCCGACGTGATGCCCAAGCTGCGCGTGCACGACATCTATGCCAATGCCCTGCGCGGCGGCAAAGGCGACAACCACGCCGGTTTGCAGCAACGCCTGCAAGAAGCACGCTGGTTCATCAAAAACATCCAGCAGCGCTTTGACACCATCTTGCGCGTGTCCACGGCCATCGTGGAACGGCAGAAAAACTTCCTCACGCACGGCGAACTGGCCATGCGCCCGCTGGTGCTGCGAGAAATCGCCGACGAACTGGGCATGCACGAGTCCACCATCAGCCGCGTGACCACGGCCAAATACATGGCCACGCCGCAAGGCACCTTCGAGCTGAAATATTTCTTTGGCTCAGGCCTGGGCACCGACAGCGGCAGCGCGGCATCCAGCACGGCGGTGCGGGCGCTCATCAAGCAATTTGTCGCGGCCGAAAAACCCGCCAAACCGCTGTCGGACAACCAAATCTCCGAAATGCTGAAAGAGCAAGGCATCGACTGCGCACGCCGCACCGTGGCCAAATACCGCGAAGCCCTGAAGATCGCGCCTGCGAACCTGCGCAAAACCCTTTGAGAAAAATTTCCCTGTGAATTCCTTGAATCTGTTCATGCCTTGCGCCGCCGGCGTTGAGGGCTTTTTGGCCGATGAAGTGCATGGCATCACCGGCTTGACAGGCCATGACCTGATGACGGGCCGTGGCGGTGTGATGGCCCGGGCCTCGTGGCGCGATGCGATGCGCATCAACCTGCACAGCCGCCTGACCCAGCGCGTGCTGGTGCAGCTGTCGGTCACCGACTACCGCAATGAAAACGACCTGTACCACGCAGCCAGCAACGTGGCGTGGGAAATCTGGTTCACCCCCAAACAAACCTTCAAGATCGACATCACCGCCCAACACAGCCCGCTGACCAGCCTCAACTTTGCGGCCCTGAAAATCAAAGACGCTGTGGCCGACCGCTTTCGCGCCAAACGTGGCGAGCGCCCCAGTGTCGATACATCGTGGCCCGATGTGCGCATCTACGCCCACCTGACGCCCGAAACCCTCACGCTCTACATTGACACCTCGGGCGAGCCCCTGTTCAAGCGCGGCTGGCGCACCGACAAGGGCGATGCCCCCCTGAAAGAAACCCTGGCTGCGGCCATGATCGCGGCCAGCGGCTGGGACGCCACGGTCCCGCTCTATGACCCCTGCTGCGGCAGCGGCACCATCCCGATTGAGGCGGCACAAATCGCCTGCGGCATCGCGCCCGGTTTGCAGCGGCGCTTTGGCTTTGAGAAATTGCTGCCCTTCCAAAACCACGTCTGGCAAGGCCTGATCGAAGAAGCGCGCGACAACGAACACGCCCCCACCGCGCCCATCTTTGGCAGCGACGTGGCCTTCCGCATGGTCGACTTTGCCGAGCGCAACGCCGAGCGGGCTGGGGTATCGAGCGTCATTGAATTCCGCGGGGGAGATGCCCTGCAACGCATGCCACCCAGTGAAACACCCGGCCTGATGCTGCTCAACCCGCCCTATGGCGAACGCATTGCTGCGGCCGGTGTGGCTGGCCGAGGGCGTGACAGCTTTCAACCCGGCGCACTGGCTGGTGCACGCTCGAATGCCCGCGCTGCCGACCCAAGCCACCACCGCGAAACCGCCCAGACCGACGACGGTGGCGACTTCTTTGCCCAACTGGCCAGCCACTGGAAAAAAAACTACAGCGGCTGGAGTGCGTGGATGCTCACCCCCGACCTCAAGCTGCCCAGCAAAATGCGCCTCAAAGAATCGCGCCGAGTGCCCATGTGGAACGGCCCGATCGAATGCCGCCTGCTCCGCTTTGACATGATCAAAGGCAGCTTGAAGCGCACCGCCAGCGAGCCGCCTGCCGCATGAAATGCGTGCTGGACACCAACATCGTTTTGGACCTGTGGGTCTTTGACGAACCCAAGGCCGAAGGCCTTCGCACCAGCGTCGAGACAGGCCTGTCGCAATGGCTGGCCACTGCCGCCATGCGCGAAGAACTGGCCCGCGTGCTGGCTTACCCGCAAATCGTCAAACGCCTCACACACCGCCAGCTGTCCGCCGGTGTGGTGCTGGGTCACTTTGACCGCTGGGCCCAATTGCAGCCCGACGCCCCCAAAGCCGAATACGTCTGCAAAGACCCCGACGACCAGAAATTCATCGACCTCGCAGTCGCCCATGCCGCCAACCTGCACAGCAAAGACGCGCAAGTGCTGTGCATGAAAAAGCGCCTGGAGCGCTGCGGCGTGGCACTCAACCCCATGACCTTGTAGGTCGGCGGCTTCAGCCCCGACGTTATAGGCTTCGGCACACCTCTCATGTCGGGGCTAAAGCCGCCGACCTACAAGCCCCACCTACAATCTCGCCCTGATCACCGGAACACCCCATGAACACCAACGCTGGCTTGCAAGCCGAAGACTTCGACACCCTCGACAACATCCTGGACGACTTGCGCGAACGTTTTGAAGAAACGCCGCAATGGGAATTTTGTGAAGGCTTCCTCGCCGCCCTGGCATGCAGCCGCCGCGCCATCCCCGAACAAGAATGGCTGCCCATGCTGCTGGGCGTGGACGAAGGCGATGAAGGCGGCAGCTTTGCAGACGACACGCAGCGCGCACAATTTCTGGCGCTCTGGCAGCGCCGCTTTGACGAAGTCCAAAAAGCACTCGACACACCTGTCGAGGCGCTCGACGATGACCAGGCTTACGCCCCCGAAGTGATGGATGTGCGCGGGGCCATTGCGACACTCCCGCCCGAAGAGCGCGCGGAAATCGACGACAGCGAAATCCCGGCTTTTGCCCAAGTCTGGGCTTTGGGCTTCATGTTTGCCGTTGAAAACTGGCCTGACGAATGGGCGCAACCCAAAGACAAGGACGCCGCCAAATGGCACGACCTGTCACTCGAAGCCATCGTCGCCTTGACCGAAGACGATGCCGACACGCCCACCCTGTCGGCCTTGTCTGAAGACGGCCCACCCAGTGTCAGTGAAAACCGCTTGAACGCCTACGGCGAAGCCCTGTGGGCGGTCTATGACCTGCGCGAAATCTGGCGCAACATCGGGCCCCGTGTTGAGCAGGTCATCAAAGAGCCGACACCAGGCCGCAACGACCCCTGCTCATGCGGCAGTGGCAAAAAATTCAAAAAGTGCTGCGGCGCTTGACGCGCAACACTCCACCCATCGCCGCGAGGGCGCGGCTCCTACAAAGTCAGGGCCTCTCCCCTGTAGGAGCGACGCCCTCGTCGCGATAGGCCTCAACGGACCACAAACGATCGCCGCGGGGGCGCGGCTCCTACAAACGCAGACCCTCTCCCTGTAGGAGCGACGCCCTCGTCGCGATAGGCCTCAACGGACCACAAACCATCGCCGCGGGGGCGCGGCTCCTACAAAGTCAGGCCCCTCTCCCTGTGGGAGCGACGCCCTCGTCGCGATTGGCCCCAATGGACCACCACCCATCGCCGCGGGGGCGCGGCTCCTACAAACGCAGACCCTCTCCCTGTAGGAGCGACGCCCTCGTCGCGATAGGCCTCAATGGACCACAACCCATCGCCGCGGGGGGCGGCTCGTACAGACAGTGGCCAGTTTGAAGAGATCATATTTTTGCTGCCATCTCTTTGACGACAGTGTGAACAATTGCTCTGACGCAGCGAATCTCTCCGCCCATCGTGGCAGCCAGCTCAGGGCGTTTGCGGACGATCTCCGCGTTCTCCGCCTCAACCTCGTCGCACAAGCGCTGTGCTTCGGCAACTACACGACTGCGCAAGTTTTCAAGCAAGCGATCAGCCGTGCCTTTGGCCAGGTTCAACACCGCCCCCGCCTCCAACATCGTTTTGCGGTTGATGCTTGAAAAGTGTCGTGCCCCCAAAATCGGCCATGCCAACAGGGTTTGCTCTGGCCAAGCTGTCTTATCGAACGCGGGCGATTCATAAGTGGCAATGCTGAGCAAGTTGTAAAACGGTGCCAATTGAACGCCCTCGTGACTGACCATGAAACTCAAGTTCTTGAGATGGGCGTCACTGTTGCCCACCAACACATTGAACACCAGCCATCCAAACAGCCGTGATCGAGCCACTGCTGGACTGCGGCACGCGTTCGCCAGTGCCGCCAAGTTTTCCATGCTTCCTTGACTGTATTTAAAGCTGCGGTCCAAGCCCAGCAACTGACACGCATCGATCACATGCCGACGCTGCCAAGTCTGCCCATACGCCAGCCGGTCAAAGCGATCAACCAGATACACCGGCGATGGCACATAACGCCGGTGCACATCAGGCACATCCAGGCCCAGCCGTTTGGCCAGCCGCATCACAAACCATTCGTTGATAACGGAATGAGCGTAATCCTCATCTGGATGGTCGGGCTTCAGAATGTGGGTGGATGGTGTTGCACCTGCAGGCTCAAACAATTCACCGCCTTGCAATGCGACTGCCAGCTTGTGTTGGGCGCCCGCCAATGACATGCGCTTGACGGCGGCTTGCGTCAGAGGCGCCTTAGGCAACTGACGGATACGTGTGTTCAAAGCCTCATCTGAGAGGGCGCGCAAGGGTTCATCGTTGTGCGGCTGTGCATCCGGGGTCAACAACGTCACCGACCCCGCAGACTCCGCGCCGTACCATGCCAACAAGCCAAAAGCGTCTGCCGCATCCAACTTGGCATCGCCTGCCAGCAAAACACGTTGCCCCTCTTCAGGCAGCAGGTTGTCGAAATACCACTGCACCGGGCGCTGACTTGCACCATCCAGCAAAAGTTCTGCGCTCAGCGGCAAATGCGGACTGAGCGCGAAGCCCGCAGAGCTCTTGAGCCAATCGTGCGTGTATTGAAAACTCCAAAGGCCATCAACCTCCTGCAGGGTTCCAACTTCAACTTGGTTAATTGACGCATGCAAGGACCGGCCCTTCATGGCTTGTCCTTTCTGTTCGTTGGATGGTTCAAATAGGAGGCCACGCTCTCAGGCACATCCAATATGACCTGCACGCCCAAGCCCTCAAGCACTTGGAAAAGCTTGCCCCATTGCACGGACTCGCTTCCACGTTCGATCTTGCCCAAAAAGTTTTCGCTCACACCGATGCTGCCCGCGGCATCGTCTTGGCGAATCTTCTGTGCCTTGCGGCTGGCGCGCACCACCTTACCGATGGCCGCTGCATTTTCGATGGGTATTTTCAAAATAAGTCCTCACGATTGTGAGGATTTTGCTTCATGCAGAAGAGTTTTGCAATGAATCCTTGCAAACGTGAGGATTTTAGACTTGACCGTCATTCATCCATTGAAATCCTCACAATCATGTGGATTTTAATGGCGATCGCCCCCCCCTGTAGGAGCGACGCCCTCGTCGCGATTGGCCCCAATGGACCACAACCCATCGCCGCGGCTCCTACAAATTCAGGCCCTCTCCCCTGTAGGAGCGGCGCCCTCGCCGCGATGAGGCCTCAACAGACCACAACCCATCGCCGCGGGGGCGCGGCTCCTACAAATTCAGGCCCTCTCCCCTGTAGGAGCGGCGCCCTCGCCGCGATGAGGCCTCAACAGACCACAACCCATCGCCGCGGGGGCGCGGCTCCTACAAAATCAGGGCCCTGCCCCATTGCGACTGACCCTGCTCCCTGTGGGAGCGATGCCCTCGTCGGACACCATATATACTCATATTTGCCATATTATAAGATTCATATAATTTTTCAAATTTTGATATAAACTTCATCACATGGACCCTATACGAAACCCCTTTGCCCCTGGAGCCGGCACCCCGCCCCCAGAACTTGCTGGACGCGATGAATTGCGAGAATCCCTGCGCATCGCCCTTGAGCGCGCAAGGATTGGACGTCCAGCCAAAAGTGCCATGTTGGTCGGCCTGCGCGGTGTCGGCAAGACGGTACTGCTGGACCGCATCAGAATGGACGCCGAGGCGGCAGGAATCCACACGGTTCGCATCGAGGCACCAGAGGGGCGCTCACTTCCCGCACTGATCGCTCCACAGTTACGCCAGGCCCTGCTGCGCCTGAGTCAAATTGCATCTGCAAAAGACTACGCTGTGCGGGCTTTACGTGCATTGGCCGGTTTCGCGCGCAAACTCAAAGTGACTTTCGGCGATATCGAGGTCGGAATCGACTACGAACCCGAACCGGGCCTGGCCGACAACGGCGATCTTGAACACGATCTGCAAGCGTTATTTGAACAAGTAGGCTTGGCCGCCAAATCGGCCAACACTGCACTGGCCATCTTTATTGATGAGCTCCAATACGTAGAAGAGGCGCAATTGGCTGCACTCATCACGGCCATACATCGCACCGAGCAGCGTCAGCTGCCCGTCGTTCTGGTTGGTGCAGGCCTACCTCAATTGCGCGGGCAAATGGGCAATGCCAAGTCTTATGCCGAACGTCTGTTTGATTTCCCGGTCATCGGGCCACTGCTCCCTGCTGCAGCACGCCTCGCCATCGAGAAACCGCTTGAAAATGAGGGCGTTCAGATCACCCAACAAGCGCTGAGCCAGATTCTGCAGGTCACCCAAGGCTATGCCTACTTTCTGCAGCAATGGGGCAGTCACACTTGGCAGGCGGCGCAAACGTCGCCGATCGATACCGACGCCGTGAGCGCCGCCTCCATCACCGCCGTGGCAGCACTCGACGAGAGCTTTTTCCGCGTCCGGTTCGACCGCCTCACCCCGAAAGAAAAGAAGTATCTGCGCGCCATGGCAGAGCTGGGTGAAGGCCCCCATCGATCTGGCGATATCGCCAACTGCTTTAACGCAGCCGTCTCGGCACTCGCCCCAACCAGAAGCTCGCTGATAACGAAAGGCATGGTCTGGAGCCCGAATCACGGCGACACCGCCTTCACAGTGCCCATGTTCGACGAATTCATGAAACGCATCATGCCTGGGAACGACTGGCTCTGACCACAACCCATCGCCGCGAAGGCGCGGCTCCCACAAATTCATGCAAGTGCAATACCCCCCTGTAGGAGCGGCGCCCCCGCCGCGATGAGGCCCGCCCACCCCCAACAATCGCCGCGAGGGCGCGGCTCCCACAAAGTCAGGCCCTCGTCTCTGTAGGAGCGACGCCCTCGTCGCGATTGGCCTCAATGGACCACAAACCATCGCCGCGGGGGCGCGGCTCCTACAAAGTCAGGGCCTCTCCCTGTAGGAGCGACGCCCTCGTCGCGATAGACCTCAACGGACCACACCCCCATCGCCGCGACGGCGCGGCTCCTACAAAGTCAGGTCCTCTCCCTGTGGGAGCGGCGCCCTCGCCGCGATGAGGCCCGCCCACCCCCAACAATCGCCAAGGCCACAGCCACCACAAATTCAGGCCGCCACTCAACCCCTTTGCGGCACATCGTGAGAGAAAGACCGCAATGCCGGGTCAAGGCACTCCCACGACGGGGCCTGGCTGGCGTGAATATGAAGCTGGGGCTTAAATTCAGACGGGTCGTCCAGCGTTCCGGCACGGATCGACAGCAAATCCGGCAACCGCTCCAGACGACCAAACAACTGAGAACCGCACTTGGGGCAAAACCCCCGATAGATGCTCTTGCCGCTGGACCCCTTGGACTCGTAATAGGTCACTTCCCCCTCAACCGAAAGCCCCTGCACCGGGAAAAAGAGGATGGGCGCCGAGCCACTGCCACTGGCCTTTTGGCAATCGCGGCAATGGCAATGCAGTTGATACACCGGCGCAGCATGGCTCTCGTACCGCACCGCCCCACAAAGGCAACCACCGTTCATTTCAGCTCCTTGGCAAATAGCGAGCGATTCAAACATGCCGCCGCTGGCGTGTCCAGAAACAGCGCGTCACCTGCCGCCCGACCTCAAGCCAACGCACCCCACAAACAACAAAGCAGCCCACAGGCTGCTTTGCATAAAAATCGAAGATCTTGCTCAATCAAAAGATTCTGAAGGCATCCATCATGGACTCAATTGAAATTGACCTCAAGAAACCACTAACGATTGCAGATACTGCCCGTATCCGTTCTTGGCCAATGGCTTCGCCAATTTCAGCAAATCATCCGAAGTAATCCACTTTTGGCGATAGGCTATTTCTTCTGGGCAAGCCACCATCAGGCCTTGACGTTTTTGCAGGGTTGCAATGAAACTCGCAGCCTCCAGCAAGCTGTCATGTGTTCCGGTATCCAGCCACGCAAAACCGCGCCGCATCATCTCCACATTCAACTGGCCGAGTTCCAAATAGCGTTTGTTGACATCCGTGATTTCCAACTCGCCCCTTGCGGAAGGCTTGATGTCTGCAGCAATGTCACAGACCTGTTGATCGTAAAAATACAGCCCTGTTACAGCAAAACGGCTCTTAGGCACCGCTGGTTTTTCCTCAATACTAACTGCCTTGAACTGCGCATCAAACTCAACCACTCCGTAGCGCTCGGGATCTTGAACATGGTAGGCAAAGACACTGGCACCGTGAATGCGGGCATCGGCATTTGCCAACAGCCCCCCCAGTTCGTGACCATAAAAAATGTTGTCCCCCAACACCAGCGCACTCGGGTCGTTGCCCACGAAATCCTTGCCAATGATGAACGCCTGCGCCAGCCCGTCCGGGCTCGGTTGCACCGCGTACTGGAT
>Ga0228701_1000869_pt1 | contig 22449 bp, 32 predicted proteins | sample McNCre117_Aug_MG_2_FD_178017 | JGI IMG/M metagenome (GOLD analysis project Ga0228701, IMG submission 178017) | Freshwater microbial communities from McNutts Creek, Athens, Georgia, United States - 11-17_Aug_MG | ecosystem: Environmental > Aquatic > Freshwater > Creek | place: USA: Georgia...
TGACAATAAAACGCGTCGCAGCGCGTTGCCAAGCGTAACGCCAAAGCCGCGTTCAAGCGGCTCAGCAATTGCCGTGGCCATACGACGAGGATCGTCTCCCGCCGTGACCTCAAGCTTATTTGGCTTAATCAGTTCCTGCCAGTTCTTCTGGATGCTCACTGGGGCGCCTTTCCTTGAAGCTCCGGTAAGCGCCCCCGACAGATCCGTCGGGTCAGCGCATGAATGCATGATGGTGAATATGCGCGCAGCCTAGGCTGCGCAGTGAAGTGTATTAGACGCGTCGACGCTTACGTGGACGGCAGCCATTATGAGGTATCGGGGTCACATCGCGTATAGAGGTGACAGTAAAGCCCGCAGCCTGTAATGCGCGCAAAGCCGACTCACGACCAGAACCCGGTCCAGACACCTCAACTTCAAGCGTCCGAACGCCATGTTCTCCAGCCTTACGTGCAGCATCCTCAGCCGCCATCTGGGCCGCATACGGCGTTGACTTACGCGAGCCCTTGAAGCCCATTGTGCCGGCCGATGACCAAGACACGGTATTGCCCTGAGCGTCAGTAATCGTGATCATTGTGTTATTGAACGTCGAATTCACATGCGCGACGCCTGACACAATATTCTTGCGTTCGCGGCGGCGTACGCGTGTGGTGTCTTTGGCCATTTTAAGTTCCTTAGTCCTTCAAACGCGCCCGTAACGCCAGGCGCTGGGGATGAGCGCTACAAAAGCGCATAAATATTATTTCTTTTTGCCAGCAATCGGCTTTGCCTTGCCCTTGCGCGTGCGCGCATTGGTGTGGGTCCGTTGACCGCGAACAGGCAACTGACGACGATGACGCAACCCGCGATAGCACCCAAGATCCATCAAGCGCTTGATATTCATCGCCACTTCACGTCGCAGATCGCCTTCAACGAGATAGTCGCGGTCAATTGTCTCACGGATCTGCAATACTTCTGCATCAGTGAGCTGAGACACGCGTCTCTCAGATGGGATATTGACCTTCTCGCAGATTTCGACAGCCTTTTGAGCGCCTATGCCATGAATATACTGTAAGGCAACAACAACACGCTTATTTGTCGGGATATTAACACCGGCTATACGGGCCACTTCACTTCTCCATTTCGAGGCAATGCACAGAGCGTCGCCGGAATAACCCACGTCCGGTGGAGGCCGGCCCATGCGGGTAATTGATGTATTTTGGGTTTCTAAGACGCAAAAATAGAAGCCCTCGATTGAGAGCTCCCTAAAAAATACGTCGTTGAAGAGCCATTAAAGAGCGCTCGCAGGAGAGTCAAGCAGAAACGATCCATTCTTGGCGAAAATCCATCAGACTCTGATATTAGCTTATTAGCCAGCAATTTGTTGATTGATTGCAGCGGTGACCATGTCAATTTTAGCCATGCCGTCAACGCATTTTAACTCGCCTTTTTGGCGGTAGTGATCTGACACTGGCGCCGTCTGCGCCCGATAGGTCTCTAGACGAGCCCTAAAACTCTCAGGATTGTCGTCTGCGCGAACATGCTGACCGGCAGCCAAGGTCTCAGCAACACGCTGACGCATCCTATCAACCAGCACGTTTTCATCGACAATCAACTCGACAACTGCGTCAAGCTTTTGCCCCTTTCGCGCCAACAAAGCGCGAAGAGCTTCCGCCTGAGCGACCGTTCTGGGAAAGCCGTCAAGAATAAACCCATTCAGGCAATCGGCAGCATCTATACGTTGGTCGATGATACCAATGACGACATCATCAGGCACCAATGCGCCAGACTCCATAATGGCCTTCGCTTGAAGTCCAATCGGTGTTTCGGCCGCAACCGCCGAGCGCAACATATCACCGGTTGAAAGCTGCGGAATACCATACTTTTCTACCAGACGCGCTGCTTGTGTGCCCTTGCCCGCGCCCGGCGGACCGAGCAGAACAAGCCTCATTTACGACGTCCTTTGAGCTTTGTTTTACGGATCAACCCTTCATATTGCTGTGCCTGCATATGACCATGGATCTGAGAAACAGTATCCATCGTCACACTGACAACGATCAACAAGGAGGTTCCGCCAAAATAAAAGGGCAGATTGGCATAAGCAATGAGACCCTCTGGCAACAAACATATGATCGCGAGATAAAGGGCGCCAAGCACAGTGATGTGCATAAGCACGCCATCAATAAATGAGGCTGTGCGTTCGCCCGGGCGAATTCCTGGAATAAAGCCGCCATGCTTCTTCAAATTGTCTGCTGTTTCAGTCGGATTGAAAACAATCGCCGTGTAGAAAAAAGCAAAAAAGACAATCAAGCCAACATAGGCCAGCATATACAGCGGGCGCCCATGACCAAAATATGCAGAGACCGTCGCAAATATGCTGTCCGAACCAGTGGATTGATAAAAGTTCGCAACAGTCGTTGGCAGCAAGAGTAAAGAGGACGCAAAAATCGGAGGAATGACGCCAGCCGTATTAAGTTTAAGAGGCAGAAACGACGTCTGCCCTTCATAAACACGATTGCCGTGCTGACGCTTGGGGTAGGTGATCAACAAGCGGCGCTGCGCGCGCTCCATAAAAACAATAAAAGCGATGACAAAGAAAGACATGGCAATGACGCCAAGTATAAGCCCAGTCGATATCGCGCCCTGACGGCCAAGCTCAAGGGTCGACACGATCGCAGATGGGAATGCAGCGACAATACCTGCAAAAATAATCAATGATGAGCCGTTACCAATACCACGAGAGGTAATTTGCTCGCCAAGCCACATCAAAAACATTGTGCCGCCGACAAGCGTTACAACAGTTGTTATTCGGAAAAATAACCCAGGATCTGTCACAACGCCCGCCTGGCCTTCAAGGCCAATCGCCATGGCATAAGCCTGGAAGGTCGCAAGCACGACTGTGAGATAACGCGTGTATTGATTCAGAACTTTGCGCCCCTGCTCGCCCTCTTTTTTAATGGACTCGAGGGATGGAAATACGGAGGTCAATAATTGGATGATAATTGATGCCGAGATGTAAGGCATAATATTAAGCGCAAAAATCGCGCGGCGCTGAACAGCTCCGCCCGCGAACATATTAAAAAGCTCAAGCATACCCTTCGATTGGCCAAAGAAGCTTTTCGCAAAAGCATCTGGATCAATGCCTGGGAGCGGCACATAGGTGCCGAGACGATAAACGATCAATGCGCCGAGCGTGAACCAAATGCGCTTTTTAAGCTCATCAGACTTGCCAAAGGCGGAGAGGTTGACGTTGGCTGCGAGTTGCTCGGCTGCCGATGCCATGGAAGGTCTCCCCTTTGATGCGCCGCTTGCGCTGCTGCGTTTGGTTTATGGTTATCGAAGGCAAGCGCTTTGATGGCCTTCAAGAGTTCATAACGATTAGATAAGACAGTGCAGCCGTTCTTTCGAGCGGCTGCACGATTGTTTTGATTTAAGCTGAGGCGACGGCTTCTGCTGCAAGCAGCTTGATCGTGCCGCCCGCGCCTTGAATGGCCGCGATCGCGCCCTTTGACGCGGCCGCAACCTCGAAAGAGAGCTTCGCCTTAATTTCGCCCTGACCAAGAATTTTTACGCCGTCGCGAGGTTTGGCCACAACACCAGCAGCGATTAAGGCATCAAGGGTTACAGGGTTCTGGACATCAAGTTTTCCAGCGTCAACAGCCTGCTGAATCCGTCCGATGTTGACTTCATTATAATCAGTCGAAAACGGATTATGGAAACCTCGCTTAGGCAAGCGACGATGCAGTGGCATCTGACCGCCCTCAAAGCCTTTAATCGCAACGCCCGTGCGCGCCTTCTGGCCTTTAACGCCGCGTCCGCCGGTTTTACCCTTGCCTGAGCCAATGCCGCGACCAACGCGGATACGATCTTTGCTCGCGCCAGGATTATCTGTGAGTTCGTTAAGTTTCATTGCCGCGCCCTCACTTCTCGTCGATGATTTTGACGAGATGCGCCACCTTGGCGATCATCCCGCGCACGGCAGGGGTGTCTTCCAGCTGACGACGGCGTCCAATACGCGTCAGACCGAGGCCGACGAGCGTTTTGCGCTGACGCTCAGGACGCCCGATAGAACTTCCGGTTTGCTCGACTGTGATTTGCTTGCTCTTTGCCATGGCTGAGCCTCCTCTCACGCGTCTACTGCGTCAGCGTCGACGCCCTGGCGACGGGACTGCAGCACAGAAACCTTTAATGAGCGCCGTGCAGCGACGGCGCGAGGCGAATCTTCACGCGTCAGAGCATCAAAGGTCGCACGGATCATGTTGTAAGGATTTGATGATCCCTGGCTCTTAGCGACGACGTCATGCATGCCCAGAGTTTCAAAGACTGCGCGCATTGGTCCGCCGGCAATAATCCCAGTGCCAGCTGGCGCAGCGCGAAGAACAACGCGACCAGCGCCGTGACGTCCAAAAACATCATGATGCAACGTGCGGCCCTCGCGCAAAGGAACGCGGATCAACCCGCGTTTGGCGGCTTCCGTCGCCTTGCGGATCGCTTCCGGAACCTCGCGCGCCTTGCCATGACCAAAGCCGACACGACCTTTTTGATCGCCAACGACAACGAGGGCGGCAAAACCAAAGCGACGCCCGCCTTTCACAACCTTGGCGACGCGATTAATATGAACCAACCGGTCCACAAATTCGCTATCGCGCTCTTCCCGATCGCGACCGCGACCGCCTTCACTTTCACGCGCCATTTTCTCTTCCGTCACTTACGCAACGCCGTAACGCTGCTCGCTTCGTAATATGCGCCGGGCATCGCCCCGCGTCATGCTTAAAACTGTAGACCGCCCTCACGTGCGCCTTCGGCCAAAGCCTTCACACGCCCATGATACATATAGGCCCCACGATCAAAGATGACCTGCTTGACGCCCTTTGCCTGAGCGCGTTCAGCGAGAAGTTTACCCACAAGCTTCGCTGCCTCAACATTTGCGCCGGTCTTTAAGCCCGCGCGATTTTCTTTCTCGATTGAAGAAGCCGCGACAAGAGTCACACCCTTTTCATCATCAATGATTTGCGCGTAAATCTGCTTCGATGAACGAAATACAGATAGACGCAAGCGCCCATAGGCGCGCTCGCGGATCGCGCGGCGAACGCGGGCCTTGCGGCGCAATTCGACTTTCACATCCTTGGCCATAGCGCCAGTCCTTACTTCTTCTTGCCTTCCTTACGGAAGATGAACTCATTTGCGTATTTAACGCCCTTGCCCTTATAGGGCTCAGGGCCGCGTAATGCGCGGATCTCTGCGGCGACCTGGCCAACTTGGCGTTTGTCTATGCCGCTTATCGTTATTTCCGTTGGCTTGGGCGTCACAATCGTGATGCCTGCCGGGATCGGAAAGTTTACGTCATGAGAATAACCTAAGGCGAGTTGCAGTGTTTTGCCCTGAACAGCAGCACGATAGCCGACGCCGGTGATTTCAAGCTTTTTCTCAAAACCTGCCGTTACGCCAACTACAAGATTATTCACTCGGGCGCGGGCTGTTCCCCACATTGCCCGGGCGCGCTTACTACCGTCACGCGGATCTACCTTGATCTGATTGTCCTGCAAAACGACAGTGACGTCGTCAGGCGCAACAAATTCGAGCTGACCCTTTGCGCCCTTAATCTGGACGAGCTGTCCGTCAACCTTGGCTGTCACGCCAGAGGGAACGACCACGGGTTTCTTGCCAATACGAGACATTGCTAAACTTCCTGTTTGCCGAGGCGCAAGGTCAGAAGACCTTGCACAGCACCTCGCCGCCAACATTATTTTCGCGCGCGGCATGATCCGCCATTACGCCCTTTGGCGTTGAGACGATGGTAACGCCGAGGCCATTGGCGACACGCGGAACAGCGCTTACAGCGGCGTAAACACGGCGACCAGGCCGCGATACGCGCTCAATTTGCTTGATGACCGGCTCGCCTTCGAAATATTTTAACTCGACTTCGAACTCTGTGCGGCCATTGCCAAAATCCGTCGTCGTATAACCACGAATGTAGCCTTCTTCTTTCAACACATCGAGCACATGCGCGCGAAGCTTGGAGCCCGGGGTAGAAACCTTTGACTTGCGTCGCATTTGAGCATTGCGGATACGGGTGAGGAGATCGCCCAACGGATCATTGATCGCCATGGTTGTTTCTCCTTACCAGCTCGACTTGACGAGGCCAGGCACAAGGCCGCGGGACCCGAGCTCGCGCAATGCGATACGCGACATTTTTAATTTGCGATAAAAAGCGCGGGGACGCCCAGAAATCTCGCAACGATTACGAACTCTGATCTGCGCAGAGTTTCTTGGCAGCTGCGCAAGCTTGAGGCGCGCCTCAAACTGCTCTTCAATTGAGAGCGATTTATCATTCGCAATAGCCTTAAGCCTTGCACGGCGCCCTGCGTAAGCTTTCACAAGCTTAGCCTTCCGCTTATTATTCTCGATCGCGCTTTTCTTCGCCATGAGTTAGTTAGCCTTTCGGTATCCGCGTTTGAGGGGGAAAGCCCTCACTGCCGGAACGGGAAATTAAACGCCTTTAAAAGGGCGCGCGCTTCGTCATCCGTCTTTGCTGTCGTGCAGACGATGATATCCATACCCAAAATCGACTCTGCTTTATCATAGTCGATCTCAGGAAAAACCAAATGCTCTTTGATACCCAGCGCATAATTGCCGCGACCATCAAATGACTTAGGATTAAGACCCCTAAAGTCGCGCACACGCGGCAAAGCAATTGTGATCAGACGATCGAGGAACTCATACATACGCGTCTTGCGCAAAGTTACCTTAGCGCCAATCGGCATATTTTCACGAACCTTAAATGTCGAAATCGCCTTACGCGCTCTCGTGACAACCGGCTTTTGACCAGCGATCAATCCAAGATCATTCGCCGCTGAGGTAACTTTCTTCGTGTCATTGACAGCCTCGCCAACACCCATGTTCAATACGATCTTATCAATCGTCGGCACTTCAAAGGCGTTTTTATAGCCAAACTGCTTCGTCAACTGCTCACGCACGATATCTTCGTAATGCGTCTTCATGCGGGGTTTATAAGCGCCCTCTGACGATTTCGCGGTCTTGGTTGCCTTCTTCTCGGCCTTCGCCTCCACGCCGTCAGCTGCGGCCTTGGGCGCCTTGGCAGTGGCCTTTGCGGCCTTCGGCGTCTTTTCCTCAGCCATCGATCAATTCTCCAGAACGCTTTGCGACGCGAACCTTTCGGCCATCGTCGAGTGTCTTGAAACCAACGCGCGTGGCTTTTCCATCCTTGGGATCAGCAAGCGCAATATTAGAAAGGTCAATTGGCGCCGCCTTATTGACGATGCCCGCCTCTCGGTCTTTTGTTTGTCGCTGATGGCGCTTCACCATATTGACGCCGTCAACGAGCGCACGACCCTCATCAGGGATCACACGCAACACTTCTCCGGTGCGGCCCTTATCGCGACCAGCGAGAACGACGACCTTATCGCCCTTCTTTATCTTGGCGGCCATTACAGCACCTCCGGCGCAAGGGATATAATCTTCATATGATTCTTAGCACGAAGCTCACGCGGCACAGGTCCAAATATACGTGTGCCGATCGGCTCTGACTGATTATTGATTAAAACAGCCGCATTGGAGTCAAAACGGATCACGGAGCCATCCGCGCGCTTGATGTCCTTCGCAGTGCGAACGACGACTGCCTTTAGCACATCGCCCTTCTTAACGCGACCGCGCGGTATAGCCTCCTTGATCGAGACGACAATAATGTCGCCGACACCGGCGTATTTCCGCTTAGAGCCGCCCAGCACTTTGATGCACATCACGCGGCGGGCGCCTGAGTTGTCGGCGACGTCGAGATTGGTCTGCATCTGTATCATGGCTTATCTGCCTTTCACTCCGGTCTGGTTTCGGCGCTGGCCGACTTCGTCCGGAAACCTCTTAAATGGTGATCCCATACGCCTCCGACCTTTAGGTCTTTGGCGCATTCTCAATTACACGCCAGCGTTTAAGCTTTGAGATTGGCGCCGTCTCTTCGATCGTCACCATATCGCCTACCTTTATGGCCACGCTCTCATTGTGCGCATGATAGTTTTTCGTACGACGCACCGTCTTTTGAAAAAGAGGATGCGTGAACCGGCGCTCGACCTTCACAACAACCGTCTTATTCTGCTTGTCGCTGACGACGACGCCCTGGAGAATTCGCTTCGGCATGGCGCTTAACCTTACTGTTCCGTGCGCTTCTGCGCGGCGATTGTTTTAGCCCTGGCAATGTCGCGACGAACGACACGAACCTGGGAGGTGTTCTCAAGCTGTCCAGTCGCTCTTTGAAAGCGCATATTGAACTGCTCTTTCTTGAGCTTTAGGACTTCGTCATTGAGCTGGTCATCGCTCATTGCACGAAGATCAGAGATGCGTTGCTTATGTTTCATCTCTTTTCCCCTTACTCAGCGATACGTTCGATAAAACGGGTCTTGATCGGCAACTTAGCAGCGGCAAGCGTCAAAGCTTCACGCGCAAGCGGCTCAGGCACACCGTCTATCTCAAACATAATACGGCCTGGAGCAACACGCACTGCCCACAACTCGGGAGCGCCCTTACCTTTACCCATGCGCACCTCTGTCGGCTTTTTTGAGACCGGCACGTCCGGGAAGATACGAATCCAAACACGACCAGCGCGTTTCATATGACGCGTCATCGCGCGGCGCGCAGCCTCAATCTGACGCGCAGTAATGCGCTCAGGCTCCATCGCTTTGAGGCCAAATTGACCAAAGCTCAGCGTGAAACCGCCCTTTGAGGCGCCGTGAATACGGCCCTTAAAGGCCTTGCGGAACTTGGTTCGTTTGGGTTGCAACATGATTTATGCTCTTTAAAACTTGTTCTTCGACGCCTTAAGCGGCGTCACGTGGTTCGCGAGGCTCGCGACGACGGCGATCACCACGCTCGCGCTCGCGCTCGCCATGTTCGCCAGTCACGCCGCCAGAGGATTGCTCGGCTGCGCGCTTATCCTGGGCCATCGGATCATGCTCAAGGATTTCTCCTTTGAAGATCCAAACTTTAATACCGCAAGCGCCATAGGCTGTATGCGCAGTAGCCGTACCATAATCAACATCTGCACGCAGCGTATGTAGAGGAACCCGGCCCTCGCGATACCACTCAAGACGCGCGATTTCCGCTCCGCCTAAACGACCGGAGCAATTAATACGAATACCCTGAGCGCCAAGACGGATGGCGGACTGAACGGCGCGCTTCATCGCACGACGAAAAGCCACACGACGCTCAAGCTGCTGAGCGATCGACTCTGCAACAAGCGCAGCCTCTGTCTCTGGTTTGCGAACCTCAACAATATTGATGACAACTTCGCTACCCGTCAGCTTGCCGACAAGCTTACGAATCTTGTCGATGTCCGCGCCTTTTTTACCGATGACCACACCCGGACGCGCCGAATGAATGGTCACGCGACATTTCTTATGCGGACGCTCTATAATAATCTTAGACACCGCCGCCTGCTTCAAAGTCTTTGAAACAGCTTCACGAATTGTCATATCTTCATGCAACAACTTGGCGTATTCGCCCTTACCCGCAAACCAGCGCGAGTCCCAGGTGCGATTAACGCCAAGACGTAGCCCGATCGGATTAACCTTCTGACCCATGGTCTCTTCCTTTAGGCGTTCGCTTGCGCTTCGACTTCGCGCACTATGATCGTCAGATTGGCGAAGGGCTTTTCAATACGACTAGCGCGACCGCGCGCACGCGCATGAAAGCGCTTCATCACCATCGCTTTACCGACAAAAGCCTGAGAAACGACAAGATCGTCAACATCGAGCCCATGATTATTCTCAGCGTTGGCGATCGCGCTTTCCAGCGTTTTCTTTACATCATGCGCAATACGCTTTCTCGAAAACTCGAGATCGGCAAGCGCACGATCAACCTTTTTGCCCCGAATAAGCTGGGCAAGCAGATTAAGCTTTTGCGGCGACACACGCAGCATGCGTGCAACAGCTTTCGCTTCGTTATCCGCAAGCCGGCGCGGATTGGCTTCCTTCGACATCGCGATTAGCCTCTCTTCGCCTTCTTGTCCGCCGCGTGACCATAATAGGTGCGCGTCGGAGCGAATTCTCCAAACTTATGCCCAATCATATCTTCGCTAACTGAGACAGGAATGTGCTTTTGTCCGTTATGAACGCCAAATGTTAATCCGACGAACTGCGGCAGTATGGTGGAGCGACGGCTCCAAATCTTTATCACCTCAGAGCGGCCAGAAGCACGTGACGTTTCTGCTTTTTTCAGCAGATAACCATCAACGAACGGGCCTTTCCAAATCGAGCGAGCCATGGATCAGCCCTTCTTCTTACGGTTGTGTCGCGAAGACACGATAAAACGATCTGTGGATTTATTATTACGCGTCTTCTTGCCCTTAGTTGGCTTACCCCAAGGCGTAACCGGATGACGGCCGCCTGACGTGCGACCCTCACCACCGCCGTGCGGGTGATCGATCGGGTTCATAGTGACGCCACGATTGTGCGGACGACGACCAAGCCAACGCGAACGCCCCGCCTTGCCAATAGAGGCGTTCATATGATCTGGATTCGATACAGCGCCGATTGTTGCAAAGCATTGGCCATGAACCAAACGCTGCTCACCCGAATTCAGACGTAAAATAACATAACCCTGATCGCGGCCCACGATTTGAGCATAAGTTCCAGCCGAACGGGCAATCGCTCCGCCTTTACCAATCTTCATCTCAACATTGTGAACAATCGTGCCAACTGGAATATTCGCCACAGGCATCGCATTGCCAGGCTTTACGTCAACTTGCTGACCAGCCACAACCTCATTGCCAACTGACAGGCGTTGCGGCGCAAGAATATAGGCCAGCTCATTATCCGCATAGCGAATAAGCGCAATAAAGGCTGTGCGATTTGGATCATACTCAATGCGCTCTACCTTACCGACAACGTCAAGCTTGCGACGCTTGAAATCAACGAGTCGATAGGTTTGTTTGTGGCCGCCGCCGCGAAAACGCACGGTAACACGACCATGATTGTTACGACCGCCCTTAGAGGTCTTGCCCTCAGTCAACGTCTTAATCGGCTTGCCTTTAAAAAGCTCGCTGCGATCGACGATGACGAGTTGACGAAGACTCGGCGTAGTCGGCTTGAATGTCTTCAGCGCCATTTTTTTGTCCTCACGCCTTCCCTTACAGACCTGTTGTCACGTCTATTTTGTGGCCTTCAGCAAGCGTCACGACAGCCTTTTTGACATCGCTCTGCTGGCCGCGCACGCCACGGAAAGCCTTCACCTTGCCCTTGCGGACAAGAGTATTGACTGACTCTACCTTCACATCGAAAAGACCTTCCACTGCCGCCTTGATCTGCGGCTTGGTCGCGGTCTTAGCAACCTTGAAGACAACCTTATTATTCTCGGAAGCAAGCGTCGCTTTTTCGGTAATGACCGGCGCGACGATTACATCATAATGGCGCACGTCTTTGCTCATTTTAAGCGCGCCTCCAACGCGTCAACCGCTGCGCGGGTGAGCACCAGCTTCTCGCGACGGATGATGTCGTAAACATTGACGCCCTCAACGGGAAGAACATCAATCAATGGAATATTACGCGCAGCGAGCGCAAAGTTCTTTTGCGGCGTAGCGCCATCGATGATGAGGGCGCTTGAAAGACCGCTTTTGACAAAACCGCCGGCGAGAACCTTGGTCTTGGCCTCTGGAAGCTCAGCCTTCTCCCAAACAACAATGCCGCCATTCTTTGCTTTAGCGGAAAGCGCATGCTTGAGAGCGAGCTGTCGCACCTTCTTGGGCAGATCATGATCATGACTGCGAACTTGCGGCCCAAAAGCGCGTCCGCCGCCACGAAATTGCGGTGCACGGCCAGAGCCATGACGCGCGCCACCCGTGCCTTTCTGCTTATACATTTTCTTACCAGTACGCGCGATATCAGCACGGTTCTTTACGGCATGCGTACCGGCGCGACGCTTAGCAAGCTGCCAGCGGATCATCCGGAAGATGAGATCCTTTCGCGGCTCAAGACCAAAGACGTCATCTGATAGCTCGATCGATCCGGCCTTCTGGCCATCGAACGACGTGATGTCGATCTTCACGGCTCAGTCCTCCTTCACTTCGACGTCAGCAGGAGCGTTTTGCGCTTCTTGCGTCGGGGCGTCATCATTTTTAGCAGCGCCTTGTAGGCGGAATTTTCCAGGCTGAGGCGCCTCTTTAGGAAGCGCGCGCTTAACTGCGTCGCGAACAAAAATCCAGCCGCCAGCCGTACCAGGAACAGCGCCTTCAACAAGCAACAGCCCGCGCGCCGCATCTGTCTGAATGACACGCAGATTCTGCGTTGTAATACGCTCCGCACCCATATGTCCGGCCATTTTCTTATTCTTAAAGGTCTTTCCAGGATCCTGACGACCGCCTGTTGAACCATGCGACCGATGAGATACGGAAACGCCGTGGGTCGCGCGCAAGCCGCCAAAACCCCAACGCTTCATAGGACCAGCAAAACCTTTGCCCGTGCTGGTGCCGGTAACATCAACAAACTGGCCGACAACAAAATGATCTGCTGTGATTTCTGCGCCGACAGGAAGCATTTCTTCCTCGTTCACACGAAACTCAGCAAGTTTCATTTTTGGCTCGATTTTCGCCGCAGCAAAACGCGTACGCTCAGCCTTGGAGACGTTCTTTACCTTAGCGCGACCAATGCCGAGCTGAACAGCAGTATAACCATTCTTGTCCTTCGTCCGATGCGCGACGACCTGACAGCCGTCTAGCTTCAGAACCGTGACCGGCACATGTTCGCCCGCATCTGTAAAGACACGGGTCATTCCGACCTTTTGCGCGATAACGCCCGACCGCATGTTCAAATTCCTTCACAAGACGAATGACGATAGACCATCATCGCCCAATTATCCTTAGAGCTTAATCTCAACATCCACGCCGGCGGCGAGATCAAGTTTCATTAATGCATCCACCGTCTGTGGGGTGGGATCAACGATATCAAGCACGCGCTTATGCGTTCTAATCTCGAATTGCTCGCGCGACTTCTTATCGATGTGCGGCGACCGATTGACCGTGAACTTCTCGATGCGTGTCGGCAACGGAATTGGACCACGCACCTGCGCGCCTGTGCGCTTGGCCGTCGAAACAATTTCTTTGGTCGACGTGTCGAGAATCCGGTGATCGAACGCTTTGAGGCGAATCCGGATATTTTGACCGTTCATTTTTCCGTCCTCTGGGACCGCGCGCCGTCAGGCTCGCTTTCTATGTCGCGCACATCACGCGCGCGACGATGTTCAAAAGAGCGGGACACGAAGACCCGCGGTCCAATCCACCTTGTTACTCAATGATTGAGGCAACGACGCCAGCGCCGACGGTTCGACCGCCTTCACGGATAGCAAAGCGCAGCTTCTCTTCCATGGCGATCGGCACAATCAGACTAACTTCCATCGTCACATTATCGCCAGGCATCACCATCTCGACGCCTTCAGGAAGCGATACAATTCCCGTCACATCCGTCGTGCGGAAATAAAACTGCGGACGATAATTCGTGAAAAACGGCGTATGACGACCGCCCTCTTCCTTCGTCAGAATATATGCCTCAGCTTTAAACTTCGTGTGCGGCTTCACAGAGCCCGGCTTACACAATACCTGGCCGCGCTCCACATCCTCACGCTTCGTGCCGCGAAGCAGACAGCCGACATTGTCGCCCGCCTCGCCCTGATCCAGGAGCTTACGGAACATCTCAACGCCCGTAACCGTCGACTTCGTCGTCGCGCGGATGCCAACAATCTCGATTTCCTCGCCAACCTTGATGACGCCGCGTTCAATACGTCCCGTCACAACCGTGCCGCGACCAGAAATCGAAAACACGTCTTCAACCGGCATCAGGAATGGCTGATCCTTCGGACGCTCAGGCTGCGGAATATAGCGATCAACCTCAGCCATCAGCTTCAATATCGCCTCATGACCAAGCTCTGGGCTCTTATTCTCCAACGCGCAAAGCGCTGAACCCTTCACAATCGGAATATCGTCCCCTGGAAATTCATATTTCGACAAAAGCTCACGAACTTCCAGCTCCACAAGCTCCAAAAGCTCAGGATCGTCGACCATGTCGACCTTGTTCAAAAACACAACAAGCGCAGGAACGCCAACCTGACGCGCAAGCAATATATGCTCGCGGGTCTGTGGCATCGGACCGTCCGCCGCAGAAACAACAAGGATCGCGCCGTCCATCTGCGCCGCGCCCGTGATCATGTTCTTCACATAATCGGCATGGCCAGGGCAGTCCACATGCGCATAGTGACGGTTCGGCGTCTCATATTCAACATGCGCCGTCGAAATCGTAATGCCGCGTGCACGCTCTTCAGGAGCCTTGTCAATCTGATCATAGGCCGTAAACGTCGCGCCGCCAGACTCAGCCAATACCTTCGTAATCGCCGCCGTCAATGACGTCTTGCCATGGTCAACGTGACCAATCGTCCCAATATTGCAATGCGGCTTCGTGCGTGAAAATTTTTCCTTGGCCATCGCCGTGCTCCTCTAGTGTTCCGTTTACCGTCGACCTTGTAAGATTAGGCGTATTTAGCCTGAACCTTTTTAGACTCAGCTTCAGGCACCTGTTCGTAGTGATCGAATAACATTGTGTAACTTGCGCGCCCTTGCGTTCCAGAGCGCAGCTGATTGACATAGCCAAACATATTCGCAAGCGGCACCATTGCGTTGATCACAACAGCATTCGCGCGCATATCTTGACCCTGAATTTGTCCGCGACGGGAATTCAAATCGCCGATGACAAAGCCAGTGTATTCTTCCGGTGTTACGACTTCGACCTTCATGATTGGCTCGAGCAGCACCGACCCGCCCTTTTGCAGAGCCTCACGCGTTGCTGCGCGAGAAGCGATTTCAAACGCAAGAACAGAGGAGTCGACGTCATGGAAGGCGCCATCGATGAGAGTGGCCTTCAATTCAACGACAGGGAAGCCTGCAAGGATTCCTGAAGTTGTAACAGACTGGATTCCCTTATCGACGCCAGGAATATATTCCTTCGGCACGGCGCCGCCAACGATTTTGCTTTCGAACTCATTGCCAGCGCCTGGCTCATTGGGCTCAAAGATAATTTTTACACGCGCAAACTGTCCTGTGCCGCCAGTTTGTTTTTTATGCGTGTAATCAATTTCTGTTTTGCGACCAAGGCGCTCCCGATAAGCAACCTGAGGCGCGCCAATATTCGCGTCGACCTTGTAGGTTCGCTTTAAAATGTCGACCTTAATGTCAAGATGAAGCTCTCCCATTCCCTTAAGAATGGTCTGTCCGCTTTCCTGATCTGTCGAGACACGGAAAGAAGGATCTTCAGCAGCAAGCTTTTGAAGCGCAAGACCAAGCTTTTCTTGATCCGCCTTCGATTTTGGCTCTATCGCGATTTCAATAACCGGCTCAGGGAACTCCATGCGCTCAAGAATGACAGGCTTCTGCATGTCGCAAAGCGTATCACCTGTTCGCGTTTCCTTAAGGCCAGCTAGCGCAACAATATCGCCAGCATAAGCCTCTTTGATATCTTCACGATTATTGGCATGCATCAGCAACATGCGGCCAATACGCTCTTTTTTGTCTTTGGTTGAATTGAGCACAGTCGTACCAGACTCAATTTTTCCAGAATAGACGCGCGCAAAGGTAATCGTTCCGACAAAGGGATCATCCATGATCTTGAAGGCGAGCATGGAGAAAGGCTCTGCATCAGACGGATTACGCGCCATATCTGCGCCTGTATCCATATCAACGCCCTTGATCGCCTCACGATCGATTGGCGACGGCAAGAAATCCACCACAGCGTCAAGAAGCGGTTGAACGCCCTTATTTTTAAAGGCAGAACCACAAAAAACCGGATGAAACACTATGCCGCGCACTGCCTTGCGGATGAGAGACTTTAGCGTTGCTTCGTCTGGTTCAACACCATCGAGATAGGCAGACATCGCGCCATCATCAAGCTCAACCGCAGCTTCAATTAGAGCCATGCGATATTCTTTTGCTTGATCGAGAAGATCTGCAGGTATTTCTTCGTCGTGATATTTTGCGCCAAGCGCCTCATCGTCCCACACAACAGCTTTCATGCGAATGAGATCAATGACGCCCTTAAAATTATTCTCTGCGCCAATCGGCAATTGAACGCAAACAGGCCGGCCGCCAACACGCGTCTTAATATCAGAGACGCAACGGAAGAAATCGGCGCCAATCTTGTCCATCTTATTGACGAAAACGATGCGCGGAACGTTATATTTATCAGCCTGACGCCATACTGTCTCGGTTTGAGGCTCAACACCCTGGTTGCCGTCCAGCACACATACCGCGCCATCAAGCACACGCAGCGAACGCTCCACCTCAATCGTGAAGTCAACATGGCCTGGCGTGTCGATAATATTCAGCCGTTTGCCGTTCCAAAAAGTTGTCGTGGCGGCAGAAGTAATTGTAATGCCGCGCTCTTGCTCCTGCTCCATCCAGTCCATCGTCGCAGCGCCTTCATGCACTTCGCCGATTTTGTGACTCTTGCCAGAGTAGTAAAGGATGCGCTCGGTCGTAGTTGTCTTACCGGCGTCAATATGCGCCATGATACCGAAGTTTCGGTAATCCTCGATCGGATGGGAGCGGGCCATAATGAATGTCCTCGATGAGAGCTTGTCGACGCCTTACCAGCGGTAATGCGAAAAGGCGCGGTTTGCTTCCGCCATGCGATGGGTGTCTTCGCGCTTTTTAACGGCTGCGCCACGATTGTTTGACGCGTCAAGCAATTCTGCCGACAGTCGATCAATCATGGTTTTGTCGTTACGGGCGCGCGCAGCAGTAATGATCCAACGGATCGCCAAAGCCTGACGTCGCTCGTTACGCACTTCAACAGGAACTTGATAAGTAGCGCCGCCAACACGACGCGACCGCACTTCGATTGCTGGCGCGACGTTTTCAAGCGCCTGACGGAAAACGCCCACCGGATCGCTCTTCGCTTTGGCTTCAACCTGATCAAGCGCACCGTAGACAATGGCTTCCGCAACAGACTTTTTGCCATCATACATAATGGAGTTCATGAATTTCGCGAGAACGACGTCGCCATATTTGGCGTCCTCGAAAACCTCGCGTTTCTCTGCTCTGTGACGTCTCGACATCGGCGCTGCTCCTTACTTCGGACGCTTCGCGCCGTATTTCGAACGGCGCTGCTTACGGTCTTTGACGCCCTGCGTGTCGAGCACGCCGCGCAAAATGTGATAACGAACGCCAGGAAGATCCTTGACGCGGCCGCCGCGGATCATAACCACAGAGTGTTCCTGAAGGTTATGGCCTTCGCCGGGAATGTAGCCAATGACTTCAAAGCCATTGGTCAACCGCACCTTGGCGACCTTACGCAAAGCTGAGTTTGGCTTCTTTGGCGTTGTCGTATAAACGCGCGTACATACACCACGCTTCTGAGGACACGCGCCAAGATGGCGTGACTTCTCACGATATGTCTTCGGGTGTCGCGGCTTGCGGATCAATTGACTGATCGTCGGCATCTATTCGTCCTTGCGCCACATGCGTTTATTCGCAACCGGCGGATTTCACGGGAAAGCCATTGGCGCGATCATGTGAACGCGCAAACGGTCGAAGCGCCGTCAGCCGGATGGCCAAGGCGCTCCTATTGCAGAGGACCCCGGAAAAACCAGGATCGTGCCCTCCTGTCCGTCGCCGAAACGACGGGATTAGTGCCAAACTGGTTTTTACCAGCTACTCTTGGCGGTCACAGGTAAGGCGACAGCGTATAAGTCCGAAAGGTCACGAGCGAGGCGCTCATCGACGGCGTGGACTTACGGCCTGTCGAAAGTCCGCGGAAATTAGTCGCGACAACCAAGCGCGTCAAGCAAAGAATCCGATTAACGATAAGTTTTTTCATAAACCCATTCTATTTTTCTAAAGAAAAGCCGTATAAGCGTCGCGCTTCGGCCGCAATGCAGCCTCGACTGCCGTCCTTTTGGTTGGCTTTGTCCTTTTGCGCGACGAGGATAGATAAGATTTTTTTGGGGGTGGAGACTGAATATGAGCCATGTTGCCCATGAGTTACATGAAGAATTTCCAGAACAAGCGGCGGCGATCCATTCGCTAAAACTCACGAATGCTCACTTCTCTCGCCTTGCTGAAGAATACCACACGATCAACCGCACTTTGCACCGCATGGAAACAGAGGTCGAACCGGCTGACGATGCAACAATTGAAACGCTCAAAAAGAAGCGATTGCTGCTGAAGGATGAAATTTCCCAGATTCTTAATAAAAATTGATCTGCTGCGGATTGGCGCGCCCAGCCTGGCCTGTGCGCGCCTCCTAAAAGATCCATTTTATGTCATGCGTGCAAATTTCATCCAATCCAACATTTCTGCCTCGTGAAGTCCGAGGCGTCAGCATCAAGACTCCAAGTGAGACCCTGATCGGGATACCTTGCCCCATAGCTGCGCAGTGTTTTGCGGAAACAGTGCCCTAGTCCATCGATGTCAAATTACGCTTTTGGCGCTTTTTTGCCGAGCTGCATAACAATCAACGCCTCATGATTATCTGCCGTTAGGCCAGCCTGACTAGCGACACAGACCCCACTCTCGATTATGCGGTCAGACGCATTTTTCTGAATAAGGACCGCGATTCGGCTTTGGGATCGCCGCCAACATCCGCCAACGACACTCAAGCAGGCATCAAGGCCTTGTCTTTAAAATCGCTTATCTTTATGTTTTCATTAAGTTTAGAGAGACACCGCCAGACTGGTGTGCTAATTATGGCAAACTAATATATAAGCCATGCCATAGTTACATGCTCTGCCGTGCCGCGAAGTTGTGGGTGAGGGCGGAGACAGTCATTTCACATAGTAATTCTTAAAGGGTGAGAATGCCGACTATCGCTCTCGTGGACGACGACCGCAACATCCTCACGTCGGTGTCTATCGCGCTTGAGGGCGAAGGCTACCGCGTTCAGACATACACGGATGGCGCTCAAGCGCTTGACGGGTTACGCGCCAATCCACCAGATCTCGCTATATTTGATATTAAAATGCCGCGCATGGACGGTATGGAGCTTTTGCGGCGCCTTCGCCAGAAATCTGACCTTCCCGTCATTTTTCTTACGTCAAAAGACGAAGAAATCGACGAGCTGTTTGGCCTAAAGATGGGCGCTGATGACTTTATTCACAAGCCCTTCTCCCAGCGCCTTCTCGTGGAACGCGTGAAAGCTATTTTGCGCCGGTCCAATCCAAAAGAAGCAACCGCTCAGAAAGAAGTTGAAGCAAAAGCAATCGAACGTGGCGCCCTCGTCATGGATCCAGAGCGCCACACATGCACCTGGCGCGGGGAGCCTGTCGTGCTGACAGTAACGGAATTTTTAATTCTTCAATCTCTCGCGCAACGCCCAGGCGTTGTGAAAAGCCGCAACGCCTTGATGGACGCAGCCTATGATGATCAAGTCTATGTTGATGATCGCACCATTGATAGCCACATCAAACGCCTACGTAAAAAGTTTAAAGCTGCAGACGATGACTTCGAGATGATCGAAACGCTTTATGGCGTAGGCTACAGATTTAAGGAAGCCTAGCGTACAACAAAGAAGCCGCACGACTCGCTCAAGACGAAATATCCGGCGCAACATAATCTTCTAAATCTAGTCGCCAAGCATATAGATGGGACTTGGCTGAAACAAAGCGTGAGAGCTCCTCATTCATAATCAGTTAGACGAGCCAAAGAAGCCTAATAACGAAAGCATGTCGCGCGGTTCACGCAGACGTCGCGCACTCAATGTTCGCTGGCTCAGACTTCTACGAAGTTTTCAATCTCATTTTTCTTCCTCTCTCACACGGCGTATTATTGTTCTAAATCTTGGCGGACTCGTCGCTCTGCTTGCAGGCTTTCTTTATCTCAATCAATTCCGTGAAGGATTAATCGACGCGCGCGTGCAAAGCCTGTTGACGCAAGGTGAAATTATCGCAGCTGCAATTGCTGCTTCAGCAACAGTTGATACTGACTCAATTTCCATCGATCCTGACAAACTTTTAAAACTCGCTCCTGGCGATGTCACCCATAGTGGTGAAGCCGATCCATTGCCGCAAGAGTCGTCGCTCAATCCAGAACGCGCCGGACCCTTGTTGAGACGACTGGTAACGCCAACACGATTACGCGCACGTATTTATAACAAGGAAGGCGCCCTGTTGCTCGACTCCCGCCCAGCATCAGGACGCACAAATATATTGCGTTTTGATCTTCCTGCTGTCGATACGCAACGCGTAACAGTGGACGCTTCATCCACCTTGCAAAATACCATCAATTCCTTTCGTCGACTTTTGGGACGCCCAGACCTTCCCTTGTATGAGGACATTGGTCTGGCTAATGGGCGCTTATATCCGGAAGTTGAAGCCGCATTGGACAGCAATGCTGGAACGATTGTACGAGCAAATGCTCAAGGACAAACCGTCATCTCTGTTGCCGTGCCGATACAGCGCTCTCGGGCAGCGCAAGGCGCACTGTTGCTTTCGACAATGAGCGGCGATTTTGATACCGTCATCGCCGCTGAACGCTGGGGGATTATTCGCATTTTCCTTGTTTCTGCCGGTGTGATGCTGCTTATTTCTCTATTCTTCACAAACACAATTACAGAACCCATGCACAGGCTGGCTGAAGCGGCAGATCGCGTCCGACTCGGCGTCAAATCACGACAAGAAATCCCCGACTTCTCGGATCGTCAGGATGAAATCGGACACCTCTCCGGCGCGCTTCGCGACATGACTAAAGCCCTCTACAATCGCATTGAGGCCATAGAGCACTTCGCTGCAGATGTCGCGCATGAATTAAAAAACCCACTAACCTCTTTACGGAGCGCTGTTGAAACCTTGCCGATTGCAAAAACAGAAACCTCGCGCAATCGACTTCTTGAGATTATTCAACATGACGTCAAACGCCTCGATCGACTAATAAGCGATATTTCCGACGCCTCTCGTCTGGATGCCGAACTGGCGCGCGCTGATATGGAAGAGGTTAATCTTGCAATCGCTTTGAAAACGATTGTGGATATTGCGCGCACTATCGAGAAAGGGGATCATGTAAAGATTGAGCTCACAATCAAACCAACAGCAACACAATTAGAAAATTGGCGGGTTTTTGGTCACGATTCACGACTAGGCCAGGTCTTCAACAACCTTATCGACAATGCACGCTCATTCTCTGAACATGACGGCACCGTGAGGGTCTCTTTGTGGCCTGAAACAGCCCTGGGACCAGGCGGTCACCCCATTAATGGCTATGAGATTATTGTAGATGACGACGGCCCTGGCATTCCTCATGGCGCATTTGAACGCGTTTTTGAACGCTTTTATACAGATCGTCCGGAACAAGGCTTTGGCGATAATTCAGGACTAGGATTGGCAATATCTAGACAAATCGTAGAGGCGCATGGCGGGCGCATTCGCGCGTTCAATCGCACGTTGTTAAATCCCGAGGGCACAGATGAACTTGATCAACACGATCATACGCTCGGCGCGCGTTTCGTCGTTTGGCTTCCAGCCGCACAATAACCATGCAGGGCTCTAAGCACTATGTCCACGCGAATGCGCTGGTGATTGGTGAAACAGGACTCTTACTTCGCGGCCCAAGCGGCGCAGGAAAAAGCATGTTGACGCTGGAACTGATTGCTCAAGCTCGGTTGCGCGGAGATTTTGCACGCCTCGTCGCCGATGACCGCGTACAGATAAACAGCAAAAATGGCAGGCTCATTGCGCGGCCACACCCCGAAATCGCCGGCATGATCGAAACCCGCGGCCTCGGCTTGGTTAAAAAGCCCTATGAGCCAGCCTGTATTTTGAATGCCATTATTGATCTGGCTCCCGCTAGCCAAGCGCCCTCACGTTACCCTGAGGAGAGCGAGAAAAAAGACATATTGATGGGGATCAGCTTACCCCGACTCCGCATTGGCTCAAACTGCCGTTGGGCCGCGACCGTAATTCACATTTTTATTCAATGAGTTATGCTTATTCATCAAAATTATGCGCTTTTTGCTTGCCAATTTCTTCGCAACGCACAAAATGCGCCCCTTAGCCTGCGCCAAGATTTGGCAAACCGCGAACAAGACCCAAGAAAAAAGCGCCCCTTTCGCTGGATAAATGTAATTGTCACAACGTTCAACTTGGGCATCTGCGATCATGAGACGTTCTTATGAGTGGTAGGATCGAATGATCGGAATGGTCTTGGTGACCCACGGCCACCTCGCCTCAGAGTTCCGTGCGGCTCTGGAACATGTGGTGGGGCCTCAAAAACAACTTGTGTCGATTTCTATCGGCCCAGAGGACGACATGGAGCGTCGTCGTATAGATATTATCAATGCAATTCGAGAGGCTGATAGCGGCGACGGAGTTGTCATTTTGACAGACATGTTTGGCGGCACTCCTTCAAATCTCGCAATTTCTGTTATGAATGGAAGCAAGGTCGAAGTGCTTGCTGGCATTAACTTACCCATGCTGATCAAACTAGCCTCAGTCCGCGAT
>Ga0228701_1000872_pt1 | contig 22439 bp, 21 predicted proteins | sample McNCre117_Aug_MG_2_FD_178017 | JGI IMG/M metagenome (GOLD analysis project Ga0228701, IMG submission 178017) | Freshwater microbial communities from McNutts Creek, Athens, Georgia, United States - 11-17_Aug_MG | ecosystem: Environmental > Aquatic > Freshwater > Creek | place: USA: Georgia...
ATCGAGGAGTCATTAATAGCATCGGGGAATACATCACCATTTTAGATAGTGACGATGAATACAAACCCTTTCATTTAAGCGCGTGTCTGCAAGAAATGGAAAATGCGGATTTGATATGTTCCACCACGGAGACCGTCGTCGATTCCATCGAGGATTATTATGTCCCGGATAAGAATGACCTGAGCAAACCCATTCATTTGGACGATGCGATTCTTTTTGGGACTTTGTTTGGCCATCAGAAAGTATTTAAAACGATCGATTTCGAAGGTGGATTTGCCGCGGATTCCGCATTTTATGAAAAAGCAAAAGTCCTGTTTAACGTGAAGAAGGTGAACCAAAAGTCCTATATCTACTACCGGAATAATCCGAATAGCTCTTGTGCTGTTTTGAAAAGGGAATTAGCGTCAAATACCATTTAATGCCGACCCATACTCACCTCATCATGGCCTGCCATTTAACGGGCATTTATGATGTTAATCGGAACACGACCCTCGCGGACGACTCCTATGAATTAGTTCAGGCATGGGCGGAATCTGTCGCGCTGACTAATCTCCGCGGGATTATCTTTCACAATAATTTTTCAGTGGAGACATGCAAACGCTACAGCAATGCACATATCTCATTCAAAAAAGTATACTACAATCCGGAATTTAATCCCAATGTATTTCGCTATTTCGTTTACCGCGATTATCTCGCGCAATGTACGGATCCCATTCAGGGTGTTTTTGTGACGGATGTTTCCGATGTTACTTTAGCCCAAAACCCATTTGAAGACGCCTTTTTTAAGGAAAATCAAAACACACTTTTTTGTGGCGATGAACCTAAAACGCTGCATAACGAATGGATGATTGCCCACGCTGAACACCTGCGTGGACAAATTCAAGATTACCAGGCCTACGAAGAACGATTTGCCAAAGAACCGCTCTTAAACTGTGGTATATTTGGCGGATCCTTCCCTGTCTTTTTCGAATTCCTGAAGCAATTATGTGAAATACACGATCGTTATAATCGCACAAACAAAACAGCCTATACGGGAGACATGGGGGCATTCAATTACCTAGCTAGAACCAATTTTAACGAAAATTTACGCCATGGATTTCCGGTGAATACCGTTTTCAAAGCATACGAAAATGATCGCATGGATTGTTGGTTCCGGCATAAGTAATATTCGAACTGATTAACGTTTCGCAGGCAAAGCACTTAACACCCGTTGGATTAAACCATCCAAGGACTTATCCTCAATCCAGCGGGCCACCAGCACGATATCATTTTCCGAATCCACGTAAATGGCATTTGTCCCATTACCAATATGCGCATAAGCACTCGCAGGCGCTGAAGGATATAATTTGCTATCCGTGTTTAAGAAATAATTCATAAAACCATATCCACGGTTGACCGCTCCCGGCGTCGTCGCTTTACGAATCCATTCTTCTGATAAAATTTGCTTGCCATTCCAATTTCCTTTTCGCAGAGTTAGGAGCCCCAGACGTGCCATATCGTAGGCATTGATAAACATCCCGCCGCCAAAATGGCCACCCCCACTCACAGATTGAATCAATTTTCCATCCACAACAATCCAAGCATTTATATAGCCCGTCCACGCCCAGGTATTGGACGCCCCGATCGGGTTCATGATCTGCTCACGCAACACTTCAGGTAATGGTTTTCGCCAAACCAAGGTAGCCGCCAATGCCAAAGCATTTACACGTGTGTCATTGTATTTGTAAACCGTGCCCGGCTCAAAACGCTTGCGGGTCAACCATTCCGCCGGCTTATCCGAAGGACGATCCGCCCAATCCGGCTTTCCCCATAAAACACCTTCCCAATCGCTGGTTTGACGCAATAAATGATCCCAAGTAATTTTCCGATTATGCTCCGTTTCAAACGGATAAAGGAAGGATGTTTTCGCAATCGGATTTTGATTTGCCTGAATGCCTTCGGAATTCAGTACCTCCACAGGCGGTAAATACCCGTGAACCTTATCATCCAAGGAAGCAATGAGGCCCTTGTCATAAGCCAAGCCCACCACCGACGAAACCATACTCTTTGTAACACTATGCGTCATTTCCACCGAAGAAGGGTTCCCCCATTCCGCGACGATGTATCCCTTATAAACGATAATTCCGGCCGCAGGACCTCGGTCAGCCATGGGCCCAATCGGATCCGAAAAAGGTTCCTTGCCATACTGCATCGCCTGTGAAAGCCATAAATTTTTCGGCAAGCTACTCTCATTGCTTTGGGCAAATCGAATCGCCTCGTTTAATTTCGCGGTATCTAATTGAAAATAGTCCGGGGCCTTATGCTCCCAGGATTTGGCAGATGGATAATAGAATTTCTGTGCATGCGCTGAAAAGACCAACCCCAAAAACAATAATAAAAGGCACTTATTCATACATTTCATTCGTTATCGACTCTCGTATAATTGATTAAATACCATCTTAAATGTATTGTGCGTCTGCGCTCTAAAAGTTACTTCAGGTCCATAGACGAACAAATTCCCTTTGCCTACTTTCGCTTGAAATGCCGCGATGCCATCTTCCAAATAGGTTTGGCCAAATGCCCATCCACTACGTAAGGTTTTCTCAGAAGCATACCAAGCCAATGGAATTAAACTGCCATGCGCAATGGCCTCCGCCGATAATTTAAAGACTGGACTCGCGCTGAAATAAACATCTGCTTTCGACGTCATACCCCAGTTGGCCTCCACCGCATCATCCACCGCAACTTGCATCACACTTCCTGGAATGTAAAATTTCTCACCCGGCAAATCGCGTTCCTTACCAGCCACAACTTCCACCAAGGCATTTTTTACGGGCAAATTCAGGTGATAGGCTAGATTTGAACTGGAACCGATCGTAATAATATCTCCCCCCTCTTCCAAGAATGCGCGTAAGGCAGGAATGGATTTGGCAACGGTAATTTTTCCCATGGTCGCGCGATATTCCTCAGGAATATCAGTTTCTACAGGTTCTTTAGACGTATTCTCGCCAGCTGTTTCAGGTTTTAGACCAGGAATTGCGCGGGTAACAAAGATGAGCGCGTCAAATTTAGCATGCAGATTTCCTTTGTCGATTTCTTTGGCGAAGACCAGTTTAAAATCAAAATGATGTTGTTCTAAAATCCAACGCAACCAACCTGAGGGCATTGACCCGCCATAGACATCCCACAAACCGATCCGCTTAGCTCCCAATTTTTTTGATGCCTGCTGAGGCATGTTTGCCAACGGTGAAATTTTCACGGTTGCTTTAGCAAGAATGGCTGCAACAGCCGTGCTATGTTTTAGCCAGAAAGATTCTTTGGTTTTAGTAACCTCGATTCCAGCTTTTAGCAGGTCGTTCAACAGGGTATATGACGCGTTATCCGAACTTGGGAAAGCATAATAATTAGCGGTTTCAAACGCCGGACTTGCCTGTTGGAGCTGACCATAAGGGATGGTTTCCAACGGGGCTGGCAGGTCGGTCAATATCCGATCAAACTGAATCCCCATGGTAAAGGCCGGTGTCCATCCCGCAGAATCATACGGACGAACGGGAGGGCCGCCTGGGTATTGAAAATCATTGGGATGATCTTGTGGCTCAAACATGTCGATGACATGCGGACGGAATGCTTGATTTGTCTTCACGACATACGAACCTTGTGGATAAGTTTTGCCGTTCACTTCAAAAGCCTTGGTCGCTTTCTCCACGCGAATACCGCTTTTAATCAAGATATTCACAAAGGCCAAACGTGTCGTCGATTGATCCGCCGTGATAATGTAAGCGCGCGCATCCCGCGTTTCCGGATTCTTATATACGACTGAAAATAAACTATCGCTTTTGGTCTTGAGATTGTTTCCCGCAATTCCCGTTAATTTTTCCACTTTATTCGGCGACAACGTCCAATAATCTTTAGACCCTAGTTCAATGGATTTACGGCCCATTTTATAAATATTCATCAACACTTCTTCCCGGTAACGCGTCGCATAATTCAGTACGGCATAGTTGAGCGATAACGAATAGTCGATGGAATTCTTGAAAAACCATTTGCGAGGTGTGATCGGAAAAGGCGTCGCTGAATTGGGAATCAAACGATTGGGCACCAAAGGGATATTTTGCGGCGTCGGGCTACCGATGATTTCTGTCAATAGGCCAATAATGTTATGGTAATAAGCCGTCGTACGTAATCCCCCGTTCCACCAAGTAGAGTAAACGGAACCGGACTTCATCGTGTAACCGGGTTTGTCCTCAGCATTTAAGCGCGAACTCATCGCGGCGCCAAGGGCGTCGATGCCGGTGACCAACAAAGGATCGTAGACATAATTAAATGGATCTCTATACGGAGGACCGGCTACAACTGTTCCTTCTGGACCTGTTTGATGGTGATTATATAGAATCTGCGGCATCCATTCGATGTATTGTTGGCGCGCCATATTCGCCGACTCGCTCATATTCATCATGTAGAAATCCCGGTTATTATCATGCCCGATGTATTTTTCATACAGCCGTGGCAAATGTTCCGTCGAGCGTTTCAGCGTGTCTTGTTGGCGCATATACCAGTTGGAGACCAACTCCTGTCCATCCGGGTTCGCGTGCACAAAGAGGATAATGGTATTTGCCAAAATACGTTTGGTTTCCTCATCGTTCCGAGTGGTGAATTGATAAATGGATTCGATCCATTGGTGAATACCTACCGTTTCTGTTGCATGCAATCCACCATCAATCCAAACAATGGCTTTGCCCTCTTTGGCCAAAGCTTTCGCTTCAGATTCGCTGAGGCTTTCCGCCCGAGCGAGGCGCTGAGAGATGGCTTTGTATTTTGCTAAGTTCTTGATGTTTTTAGGATCAGAAACGATGACCATGTATTGGTTTCTTCCCTCCTCCGTTTTCCCGATGGATTGTAATTTGACCCGAGGGGAAGCTTTGGCAACTTTCTGTAAATAGGATTCTGTTTGCGTAAATGTGGCTAGGTGATAATTATCCCCGATGGAAAAACCAAAATGCGATTGGGGACTAGGGACTTGAGCAAAAATAAGCTGAGTTACGAATAGAAATAGTAAAGTGATTTTTTTCATAGCGCTGATGTAGGTAAGTTTTAAAGATAGAAAAAAATGCGACAAATTCTTATGCCGACAATTCGTATAATTTTGATTCTTGGTGGTAATACGACTACCCAATACTTATACAAAACAAACTGCCCACAATAAGGCAGACGCTCATTGTAGGCAGTAGACACCTGTAGGAGGCTTTTTACAATTTATTCTTTGATGGCTTTGACAAATCCATCAAACCTCACCACTTTCCCATTTTCAAATCGGAAAGAATCTACCCAAGCCAATTTTTGAGTTTTCCCATCGGGAGTTTCCACATCGGCTTTATCCCAGATATTCACCCATTGATGACCATTTTCTCCGATGGTAGGAATAATGGCAACGATTTCATAATTCTTGAATTTTACTTGAGCAAAACTCTTTTGCATAAAATCGAGAATAGCCGCTTTGCCTTTGATCGTAGTCCCATCTTCATTGTGGAATACCGCTGTATCAGCGATAATTTCACCAGCCTTTTGGTAATCTTGTGCAAAAAGATCTTGATGAAATTTCTCCGCTAGTAAAGCATTATTGGGATCCCCTATTTTAAAGTTATCCGTGTAGGTAGGTTTGTAAATGTGAACAATAGCGTTTGCTGTTTCTTCTTTTTTTGCCTCTGTACATGCAAGCATAGTTGCTGCAGTAAGTAATGATAATACAATCTTTTTCATAGTTGAACGTATTTTTAAGGAAAATTAAAATTTCTTACTTCTTTTCAGCTGCAGCTTTTGCAGCTAATTCATCCATAATAAGTTTGGTATCATAAAAATGAATTTCCTTAGCCTCCTTATCATTTACCCACAAAATGGCCTCATGAACTGGAATCAAAATATCCTTCCCACTGTATTTCCCTTTGGCCGTAAAGATCGCCCATATATTCGTCCAAACTTCACCATTGTTTAAAGTCAACGTAGTCACACGTAAACTTCCGAAATTTGAATTCTCCCATAAGTTTTGATTGGAGAAAAAGTCAGCCAAATAGGCTTTTTTCCCAACCAAATCAGCCGTCGTATCGCTAGGATAATAAACTTGAATATTTTCGGCTAATTCGTCTCCCTTGAATGTGGAATCCTTGGTTTGATAAGCCTTGATTTGCGCATGGATAGATTTAGTTTTTTCATCTAAAGTGGTCATCGTTCCACCCAAGGAATCTGTTTCCGCGGCATCCGTTTTAACGGCTTCTGTTTTTTGTTGGCCACAAGCAAACAAAGCCGCAGCTACAACAACCATCATCATTAATTTTTTCATTGTTTTTGTTTTTTAAGTTTTTGAGTAATCCAACGAACTTAACCTGATGTATCAAAGATGACATCAGAAACAATGGAAAAATATGTTCCCAAATCTCAAATGGGAACAAAAAAAAGATAGGGGAAGTTAAGCCAGGTCGTATCAATAGCTAACGCGACGCCCTTAGACTCCCCCAAGAAATTAGCACCCATAATCACTGCCTTATCGATTTTCTCTGGATGTATCAAGGCTAATTCCAATGCGATATCTCCCCCATCGCTCCAGCCCACAAATTTGGCTTTCTTCACATGCAATTGATCCATAAATCCATTCACATCTAAGGCCATTTGTGCATAGGTCAGCTCCTTCAAATCACTATCCGTCGTTCTGCCTTGGGAACGCGAATCAACAGCAATAACACGGTATTTTTTTAGAAAAAGCAGCAATCATTCCGCCCATTGTTTCAATATTTCCATAGCCCCCATGCAATAATATCAAGGGCTCCCCTTTTCCATATATCTCATAATACATAGAAATGTCACCCACTTGAATTCGTTTACCCACAGCTGAATTTGATCCATAAGGAATCTGCGCTGCTAACGTCATTGTCAACAATAACAATACGGTTGTAAATAATGCTCTCATACTTATTTAATTAAACTCTTCATTACCCAGGACTTAAAATTCGTCCGAATGTTTGTTGGTGCTGTCGATGGACGTTGGTATAATAACATAGCAATCAGCTCATGTTTTGGATCAATAAAAAATATCGGACCCGTAGCCCCACTCCAATATATCGTACCGGCCGGCCGTGGGTCATTACCAATTTCCTTGCGTTTAATCGCATAACCAAAGGTAAAACCATTGTTCTTTAAATCATCTGTTGGCGTAATCGCCGCCTCTAAATTCAAAGGAGTTTGATCCGTTTTCATCATAGCAATCGTGGAAGGCTTCGCAATACGCACGCCATTCAACTCGCCATCTTGAACGACCATTTGGCAAAATTTAAAATAATCCAAGGCAGTTGAATGCAATCCACCGGATCCGGAATAATAGGTCTTAGAACCACTGATCCGAATACTTTTTTCTGAACCGGGATCGATTAAAACCAAACCTCCCTTGCCATCCGGCTGGTAATAGGACGTAAATCGTGGTGCATCTTTAGCCTCCAAGAAAAAATGTGTATCCTTCATGCCGAGCGGATCCAGAATTCGTTTTTGTACAAAATCTTGAAATGGCATGCCACTAATCACTTCCACGATTCGTCCTGCGACTAATAAACCTGGACCATAAATCCAGCCTTCACCGGGTTCATGTGTCAAAGGCAATTTGGCTAATTTCTTGACATAATTTTCGATATTACTGCTGTAGGCATTTTTCGTAATCGCAGCATATGCCTCGGGCATATTTCCCCCGTAAGCACTTGGTTGGCCCGTTGTGTGTGTCAACACATGACGGATTAACATGGGCTTTGTTGCTTCGCGTGTCTTAAACATCCACATGCCGTCAACGCTATCTTTCGATACTAAAACTTGTTGGGATGCAAACTCAGGCAAATACTTGCTCACGGGATCATTTGGCTTACATTTTCCGTCTTCCATCAGCAACAATAAAGCCAATGTCGCGATCGGTTTCGTCATGGAGGCCAATCGAAAAATAGCATCTTTTTGCATGGGAACATGTGTCTCCATTTGAGACTCCCCTTTCGCCTCAAAATGAACAATTTTACCTTTGCGCGCGATCAAGGTTACTGCTCCGGCAATTTCTTTTTGTTGGATACTTTTTGAAACTTCTTGTTGAAATTCATCCAATACTTTTTGATCAAAACCCAATGCCTTCACTTCTGAAGGCTTTGCCACATCCGTCGTTACGAGCTTTGATTCAGCTGTTTTTATCCCTGCATACACGCCTTTTCTAAACTCATCCCCAAAATAGAATTGATAAGGATTAGGCGTACCCAAGGAACCTATTTGAGTCATGAAAATCCCAATGACTTCATCCTTAGGATTGATGAAAAAATGCGTGGAATTAGCCCCGCTCCAAAAGTATTCTCCCGCAGAAACATTCGGTTTATTGGCCACCATGGGATTTATCAAAATCCCAAAGCCCAAACCAAAACCATAACCTGGTTCTAGGTTTGTACTTCCATCCTCATCTAATGAAATGCCATTGGCAATTTTATAAATACGCGATGTTTGATCCGGTTTACGAGTGATTTCCGCTGTAACATCTGTCCGCATCAACTGCAAGGTCTCTTTTTTCAAAATTCGCTTCCCATGTAATTCTCCATGATGGTATAGCATTTTGGCAAAGGTCAAATAATCCTCCATCGTTCCCCACAAGGCATTTACACCGGCAAAAACGGTAACATTTTTGCGTGCAGGTTGCATGTTGGATCGAACCAAATTTTTTCCGTTTTGAAAATCATACACCACCATCGCCCGTTTTTCTTGGGCATCATTTAAATTATAACCCATATCTTTCATCCCCAAGGGCTGAAAAATGGTCTTCTTCAAATAGGCATCTGTAGTTTCTCCTGTCAGCACCTCGATCAACCGAGAAGCCACATCTGGTCCAAATGAATAATTCCATTTCGTACCAGGCTGATATGACAACGGAATTTTAGCTAAGGCCGCAACCCTTTTCTCAATCGTTGTCAAACTTTGATCATATAAAATCGTATTCCAAATATCTCGATCCATCTTCACCTGTGTTATGCCATGCGACATACCCGAAGTATGACTGATCAACTGCCGGATTGTAATTCTGCTTTTCTCAGGAATCAAACTGCTTCTCATTCCCTGGTTCACATCTTGTACAACACTTAAGTTTTTAAATTCGGGTAAGTAATTCTCCACGGGGTCATCCAATGAGAACTTACCTTGTTCATAAAGTGTCATAAGCGCCACAGTGATCACGGGCTTGGACATCGATTGCAAGTAATATATTTCCTTGCCGGTCATGGGAACCTTATTTTCCGCATCTCGATCTCCATAAAATTTATTAAATACTACCTTGTTCTTATGGTAAACGAGGCCATGAACGCCTTTCAATTTATTGGCTTGCACCTCTTGTTTAAGAAATTGATTCAGCGATTCAAAATTTTGCGCAAGCGTAACTTGAACACAAAAAAACAGGAGAAAAAGTAGACGTAAGATCTTCATAAGATGATTTAATTAGTTGCTAAATAGGTATCAATATGTGCTAATAAAGGATCGGATTTTTTCTTGATAATTTTAAGATTTAATATACTCAATTTTTGAATGGTACATTTATTCATCAAATACTTGAGGAGGACAGACTTCACATCTTCCGACAATCGTACATTTTTCAAGTCAGTTTCTATGGCTTGTTTATTTGCCGCATACAAGTTGGCATAGGCCGGAGAAAGATTAGCAATGTAATCAAGATCTGGTCGGTTCAGCCACTTCATCAATAAAGCAGGAGGCATCTTCTGCACTAAAAACTCCCAGAATAATTTACCCGCGGAACTCTCTTGATCAAAGGTTCTGAATTCAGCAAAGTCGGCATCTGTTTCGTAAGCGTTTATTTCTTCAATTAATTTCTTGTCTTTGATGTAGCGCAAAGAGCCTGAATTTTTCATCAATTCGAAAATGCGTTTGTCATTGGAAAAACGATAGACCATTAAATCGAGGGAGTTGGCAATGGTCTCGTTCGAGAGATTTTTATCTGCATAAAGCGAAAAATAAAGTTTCTCATTTTGGATTAACACGGGGGTCCCAAATTTCAAGACAGAGTCAATCGCTGTATTATTTCGTTTAATTTCTGTTTTGAATAATTCGAGGTACTCTTTGGCACGGTTATTTTCTATTTGATGTTCCCGGAAATTTTCGGCCAAAAAACCCAGTGTTACCGCCGCAAACAACATGATAAATTCCGTGATGTATTCATTCCACTTCTTAGGTGCGTGGGCATGGTGGTGTACTTCCATCGTATATTAATTTAGGTGGTAGGTTTTAATTAACATATTGTCCAGCTCTATTGCGGCACGCTTTAATTCCTTTGACCGACTGGCAATACCTAAGTTATTGTTGTGCACATACAAGGTTTTATTCAATAAATCGTTAAGTGCTTCAGGGCTATCATTAAATAAAGGAGGATTGCCCGTTGGCCTAGAAAAACGTGCTTCAATATTTCTTGATTGCCCATTTATCACCATATTTTTAAAAACTCGACCATCAAAAATCATTGCCATTTGTTGGCGGTAATTCATGAGTAAATCCTCCGTAAGTTTTTGCAATTCATCCATTTCCTCCACATTATTTTCATAGGCTTGAATCTTTTTGATAACCTCTATATTAGAGATCAAGCGCAAGCCACCGGCATTTTTCAATTGCTGAAAACCATTTTTTGAATGATGGAAAAAGAATCGAATGGAGTTCAATCGTGCCAAATAATACAGGTCATTCGTTTGCTTAAAATCTCGATTGCTTAATAGATTCAGCAAGGTATCCTCTCGTTTTAACCTCGTTTGATAAATGGTCGAAACTGTATCCAAATTATTAATATCATTCAATAAGTCTTCATGAACAATTTGAATAAATTTTACTTCTCGCTCCTTTTCAATGGCATGTTCACGTAGATTTTCTGCAAAAAAACCTAGCGTTACCGCTGCAAATAGCATGACAAATTCTGTGATGTATTCCGTCCATTTTTTGGGAATATGGCTGTGGTGGTGTACTTCCATGCTAGGGCAGATTATATTCGTTTTTAATTATTGCCATTAAGTTTTCGGTAGTTTGTAATGCCCGTTTATAGGATCGGATATCTTGTCGGGTTATCGTTTGTTGGCGAGCCAACAAATTTAAATACTCACTCAAATGTGCCCGATTAATCCGCACAAAACCAGTTTGGGGTATATTATCTTGATTGTCATAGCCATTGTTTTTGATGTAAGCATCCAAAGAATCAAATGCATCTAAGATCTTTTCTTCTAACAAATTGATGTCGCGTGAATTCGTGACAAAGCGGTTATTGGAGGATTCAATTCGGATCCAGCGCATGTCGTAGACATCAATAGAATCAGTCACTCGTTTATTTTGGATTAAACGTAAGCCACCAGAATTTTTCAATTGACTTATCGTGGTTGTATTACGATACGAAATGATCTCCCAAGATACACGTTTAAAATGCTTGACAACCGAAACTGGGACTTGAGTAGCTTGGGGATTGTTTTTGAAAAACAAAAAGAGGGAATCCATTGCCTCCACGCGTTTTTGTTGGTATGGGATAGAGTTTTTTAAATTAGCCTGATCAATCTTCAAATCCGCCAATAACGATTCCATGTATTGACTTTCGCGATGTGATTCGATGTAATGTTCCCTGACGTTTTCTGCGAAAAAACCGAGTGTTACGGCTGTGAACAACATGAGGAATTCGACAAAATATTCTTTCCAATTTTTAGGCGCATGGTGGCCATGGTGTACTTCCATTTTTAATCCTGAATAGCTTGATAGGTTACAACTTTAAACTTTTCTAATAAATCAGCATCGGACATTGGCAACATATTGACCATCAATTGTCCTGTTATTTTTTCTACGGGATCAATCCAGTAAATCGAATAAAAAGCCCCTCCTCCAAAAAATGTTCCTACAGAAGCTGGGGATTGTGCACTCGCCTTTTCCGTTGTGATGATAAATCCAAAACCCACTTTATTATTAGGTTGCTGTCCAGGCATGATGAATTCGACATCCCCTATTTGATTACTTCGCATGAGTTTAACACTTGCACGCGATAAAATGCGTTTCCCCTTATAGATACCGTCATTGAGCATCATTTGTAGAAATTGGGCATAATCCATCGCCGTACAAGAAAGACCCGCTCCACCCGAAAAATAGGTACCTTTAAAACTTGGATAAGCGGTATACAATCCCCCGAGCATGGATGTCTCCGTTGGCAACTTCACAATTCCGTTTGATGCAGAACTCGAATGCAACGGAACGATGCGCGACCAGTTTGAAGCAGGTTGGTAAAAGTAGGTATCATTCATTCCAAGCGGGTCAAAAATACGCGTCTTGAAAAATGAGGCTAAATCTTGACCACTTAATACTTCAACTAATCTGCCTAATACATCAATATTCAATCCATACGTCCATTTAGTACCTGGCTGATGCATCAATGGGATAGTACCTAACGTGTTTATTTGATCTGCAAGACGTATTTTGGGATTCGTCACACCGATTCCACCAACAACCCCAAACTTCCCATAAAGCGCACGTGCGGTATCATTTCCTATTTGCGCATATCCAATACCGGAAGTGTGTGTAAGTAAATCCCGAATGGTAACAGAACGTTTCGCAGGAATAGTCGTGTAACTTGTATCCGTAAAATTGAACGATGCAATTACCCGAGGCGATGCAAAGGAAGGCAAATACTTCTCGATCGGATCATCCAATAGTAGTTTACCTTCCTCATATAACTGCATGATAGCCGTAGCCGTTATTGCCTTCGTTTGAGAGGCAATTCGGAAGATCGCATCGCGTGGCATCGATTTTTGCGTTTCCACGTCAAAATAACCAAAAGCCTTGTGGTAAACTAGTTCATTATTCCGGTGAATAACAGCTACTGCGCCGTTAATAGTTTTGTTTTGAATATAGGTTTCAAGCATCCGATCTATTTGGGACAATCGAGCCGGATTCATATTCCCCTTATGAATAAATTCTTTCGTTTGGCCCAATAAGCCAAATGTAAGGCACATGCATGCCAACGTATAAAATCGATTTTTCACAGACTTAATAAGTATGATAAAACAAGTATCCAAATTGTCTAAAATGGATAGCATACTTCGTGAAAAGCCTGAGAAATTTGTCTAGTATTCAGATGACCTTGTCCAAAAAGATCTTAAATGGCCATTTCTTTCAAATAGAAACTAGGGTTAACGCCGACATACTTTTTGAAAGCCGCATAAAACGTGGACCGATTAGAAAATCCACTTTGGTACATATAGGTCTCCAACGTAAATTGATCAAAAGAAGACCGCTGCTCTAAGAAATGATGAATGCGCAATCGATTGATAAATTCGACAAACGAAATTCCGTAATATTTTTTGATCAACTTAGGCAATTTTGAAATTGGTATTTCAAGTGCTTTTGCCATGGTCGACAAATCATATTCGGCAGATAAATAGGCTTTCGATTCTTTAACCTGCTTGTCTAAATTCATAGCAACCAAATCCATGTTGTAAGCAGGGATTATGTTCGGATAGATCTCTTGAATCGACGGGAAGGATTTTCCCTTCGGCAGTATACAGCCATCCATATTTTCCTGCACATTGGGCGTACTGATGAAATAGCTAAACAATAAAATTCCCAAGAGGCATTTGATTATTTGGGAAGGTGGATCAAAGGCGTTGTTAAGGAATAAATTGATGTATTGATATAATTGAAGCGCAAAGTAAATCGTCACTGCGGCGGCCAATAAATTTAACCAAGTCAAGGTCTGCTTATTGATATGGGTATACGTTTCACCCTGTTTCCTACGCGTCATATGAATCAAGACCAAGGTCAACCCACCATAAACGATACCAAAAACTATGGAAATAGGCTGCATAAATCCGGCAGGAATCCAGCCGACTGGTATAGAGATAAAATACTTATTGTTTACATAGTAATTATCCAAAACGGCCGTTTTCGCTTCTTCTGACAAGAATAAATCAGGCATTATACCAATGCTCATTAGAACAGGAACCGTAAAATGCAGGAACTGCCAAGATTTTAATTGGTTCGCAGGCAACAACATGCTCCGAACGTACAGGTAAAGTGTGGCCGGCAAAAAGATGCGGAAGATATTCGAGCTACGTAAAAGAAAGAGCATTTTATAAATATGCTTAGAAGTCAAGGCATATAAATAGAACTCCATGTAAACGAGTGCAAAAATGATAAAAATGAGTCCGTAAACCTTGGAGTATTTCCCAAAACGGAGCAACAAGTAACATATAAAAAACAGCCCAATGCCACTCGTTAAAAATGACAAATAAGGTACAAAATCATACATAGTAAACTTGATAGGTAAGTTGGTAAAAGAAATTTAGACAAAAATTTCAAAAAACAGGACAAAGCAAAGTCAAAAAAAATGTCAAGCCAACAGGCTTTGGTCTAATTTCGAACATTAAATAAAACCCCTTCTCAAGATGAAAAAACTACTTACCCTCTCGATTTTTTGCTTGCTAAGCGTAACGCTTTTTGGTCAAGCAAATACCACAAATTTCCAGTATTACAAAGTGAAACCGGGTCACCGTGGCGCCTTCAATGAGGCCCTCAAAAACCATACTGCAAAATTCCGCAAAGCAGGCACTCCCTATGCGTGGGCTATTTTCAACCTGGTAGGCGGAAGTCACCATGGAGAAGTGATGTCCCTGTATAACATCGGTACTTCTTGGGCTAAGCGGGATGAGTTAGGTTCCATGCCTGCAAATGCTGAAGCAGCTGATGACTTCTATCTGAAAGTTTCACCCCATATCGAGGCTGTGACCGGTGGTGAAATCATTACTTACCAAGCCGATTACAGTAATTCGAGCCCTGCCGAAAGATCAGCAAAAATCCGCTCGAATATCTTAACCTTGAAATATGCGCCGGCGCCCGAGTTTTGGGATGTGATGAAACGTTTACCAAAAGCTTGGGACAAAGCAGGAATCAAAATTGCCACCTACCAAACCTCCGGAGCAGCCCGCATCATTTTTTCCCGTCGCTTCCCGAACGGCTGGAAAGAATTGGATGAGCCTTCAAAATTGAAAGCATCCTATGAAGAAATCTATGGCAAAGGATCTTATGATCGAGACATCGCCATTTTACGTAATTACATCGTAGAAAACGAAACCGTTTACATGACGCTTCAACCTGATTTGTCATCTAAATAACATGCTTCAAATGGCCCGTTAATCGGGCCATTTACGCTTAAAAGACCCCCATGGAAGTTCATCACCCACATCACCCACCCAAAAGCATCAAAGACTATGCGAGCGAATTCATCGTTATTTTCGTTGCACTTACCCTAGGCTTTTTTGTTGAAAACCAGCGCGAACACTACATCGAGGGTATCCGCGAAAAAGAGTTAGCCCATAGCTTATACTTAGAAACCAAAGCAGACTCCATCGAATTAGCTGAAATCATTCCTTTTCGAATCAAAAAGGAATCTTACTTAAATGAACTTTATTTGACCTACCAAGGGGATGTGGATGACCCCTCCAAACAAAAACGCATTCAAGCCGCGCAATTCATCGGGGTCAATGCGAACTCACAAATATTGTTTGAACCACGAAGTGCGATATTGCGCCAACTCGAATCATCGGGCATGCTACGTTATTTTAAAGACATCGAGATACAAGAAGACCTTCTTAAAATCATCAATGATCAAGAGAAAATACGCATTCGGATGCAACGCGAAGCAGACGCCTATCACCAATTCGTACTTCCCAATTTTATCGATATTCAAAATGTGGATTTAATCCGAGCATTAACACAAAATGGGAAAAACACTCGATCTCTCACGTTACTGGTGGAAGAATATTTGGCATCACCTAACTACTATCAGTTTCCTAAGATTAATCCAAGCCCCAGTTACCTGAAATCGCTTCGAAAATCTTTGGAATTCTATCGATTCTTACTTGCCTCAACGCGACACAATCAATTGAAAAAGTATCGTGAAATCAACACCAAATTATTGAACGATTTACGACGCGTCTATCACTTTGAATAAATACCTACATGGAAGTACACCACCACGCACACCCGCCTAAAAAAGTAAGTGAATATTTCACCGAATTCATCATGTTATTCGCCGCGGTAACGCTCGGATTTTTTGCCGAAAATTTACGCGAGCATCAGATCGAAAAACACCGCGAAATTCAATATTTAAAGAATATTCATTTGGACTTGGAACGAGATATGTCGGAGATCGACAAGATCGTTAAATACAACATCTTGAAACAAAAATTGGGCATCCAACTCGCTAATTTATATGCGAAAGGCTACCAATCCGACATCCCACAATTTTACTATTTAATCAAGTCACTCGCATTACGCAGCTATTTTCAGCATTCTAAAAACGGCATTGATCAATTGAAAAATGCGGGAGGTCTACGCCTGATTGAAAATGATGAAATCATCAAACAACTCCAATTGATTGAAATTCGCATCGCGAATATTGATGCCTTGCAAGAGAGCATGGACCAAAATTTACTTTATTTCCGAATGAAAACGGGATGTGTTTTGGATGCCTATACTGTATGGGAAATGAACCAAAAACAACTGTTAAATTATTCGCCCAATGGCTCTGAAAAACAACGCTATTTGAATCGTTTTGAATTGCCCGAAAATGCACGACCGTTGAAACACAACAATCCGGAAGATATCAATGAATTAGTGAATTTGGGAATTGCCCCCGTGAATTCGACACGGTATATCAATGGGCACTTGGGCCAATTAAAAGCCCAATGCATCGCTTTAAACAAGCTATTAATGGATACGTATGGTAGCGATTTCTAATCCCTCCGGCGACGGTAATAGATAACAACTACAACAATCAACGCGAAAATGATGGCTAATGGCATATCGTTTTTGATTTAATGAACGAAAGGTAATAAAAAATATACATGGAAGTACACCACCCCCATCACCCACCTAAAAGTCTCAAGGATTATGCCAGTGAATTCATCGTCATATTCGTCGCATTAACGCTCGGCTTCTTAGTGGAAAACCAACGCGAACATTACATCGAAGGTTTACGCGAAAAGGAATTAGCGCAATCTTTGTTGAAAGACCTCGCTGCGGACTCTGTCGACTTCAAAGAATTCCAAGAACTGAGAGTAATCGAACGACAATCGGTAAATCAGGCCATAAAAATCATTGAAACAAAAGGCCTAAAACCCAATGATCCAACACTCTATTATCACTTTATCCGCGGTGTTTTCATTTGGCGCCATCCGGAATTTAGACAAGCCAATTTGGACCAAATCATCAGTTCCGGCTCACTCCGTTATTTTAAAAACGACACCTTAGCCAAAGCTATTTCGGATTTGAAAATGCAACTAAAACGCATTGAATACCGACAAGACCGCGAAAAGGAATATTTCTATGCCAATATTCAACCTTGGGTGGTTAATCATTTAAATCTGGCGCATGTAGATGCACATCGAAATGGCTTAGCAAGGAGTAAAATGATGGCTTTGTTGGAGAAAAACCAAAGTTCTGCACCGGGACAACCCTTTTTTCTAGACACTAATCAGCCAGATTTAAATCACAAAACCGCCAATATGCTTCGTGGGAGCGACTGGCTCATGAATGTGACTGAAACAGGCTATTACAAGACCTACAAAGCGAAAAGTTACCAACTGCGTAAATTAATTGAATCTAATTTCCCCGAATCAAACTAACATGGAAGTACATCACCCCCATCACGCACCTAAGAATTGGAAAGAATATTTCAGCGAGTTTTTCATGCTTTTCATGGCAGTCACACTCGGGTTCTTCGTGGAAAATTACCGGGAACATGTCATCGAACGCGCACGAGAAAAAGAATTCCTGAGCCTAATTGCGAAAGACATCGAAATGGACATTGCGATGGTGGACTCCAATTTACATTACCGAAATATTCGCGCCGACATCAGTAAACAATTCACTAAAAACTTTACTGAAGATGAATACAAAAAAGACTCGGGGCCTTTCTATTATAACGGCAGGCGACTTCATGTCCGCTACTTATTCGAACGAACAGATGCCGGTTTCCAACTCATGAAAAATGCAGGAGGATTGCGCTTAATTCATAATCCGAAAATCATTCAAGCCATCCAACATTATGAAAACTCCATTTCGGCCATCGAGAAATTTCAGGAGGGGGAAATGAATTACCTACGTGAATATTCCAAAGCAAACGCAGAAGTCTTTGATGTAAAAGTCCTCATGAAATATGCAGGGAGCAATGTTAGCAACTACACGTCAAATCTTATTCCACAAGGAAATCCCCCGCTATTAACCTATGATCGAGCCAAAATCAATATCATGATGTCGCAGTTTTTTGCGATGGATAAAAGCAATTATGTCGTTATGTTCTTTGAAGAAAAACTCAAAAAAGAAGGACAAGATTTAATTAAACTGATTGAAACGGAATTATAAGATGAAAGTATTATTCGTTTGCCTAATCGCATGCTGTTCACACGTGATTTTTGCTCAGCATCCCAGCATCGTGTTGGATTCTATCCAATCCTCAATTTTGAAGGAATCCAGAACCTTTCGGATTTATTTACCCAAAGAAATTGTAGATAAAAAACCCAAACAAGAAAAATACCCGGTACTCTATGTCCTCGATGGAGACGACAATTATCTGCCCGTTTCAGGTATGGTAAACTACCTATCGGAAGTAAATGGAAATCGGATATTCCCTAAAATGATTGTCGTATTTATCAACAATACGAATCGGACGCGGGATTTAACGCCGTATCGCGTGAACGCCTCTGCCATGTTACCCAAAGCCATGGCCGATGTTACCGGAGGAGCCGAAAATTTCACCCAAGTCATCCAGCAAGAAATCATTCCCTACATCGAAAGCAAATATCCTAGCAGTGGATATCGCGCACTTTTTGGCCATAGTTTTGGTGGCATCTTCGCGCTTGCTGTTTTGCAGAAGCATCCCACATTATTTGATGATTATCTGGTGATGGACCCGAGTCTTTGGTATGATGAAGGTCGATTTTCAAAGGATGTATTACGAACAATACAAGCTAGAAAATATCAAAACAAATCGTTGTTTATCGGCCTGGCCAATACAACCTATGAACCAAGTCTAGCCAAAGTGCTTGCGAGCAAAGCTGCTTTTTCTGTTCACGAAAAAAGTATTATACGTTTCTGCCAACAACTTCATCGGTCTAAATCGATTCCATTTAACTATCAATATTATCCTCAAGACGACCACGGATCCATCCCGTTTGTTGGGATTTATGACGGCCTTCGCAAGATTTTCCGAGCGCATCAATTATCCTATTACGAAGTTGTTAACCCCAACTTTGATCCTGAAAAACGCATTACGGCCTATTACAAAAACTTATCGGCAAAGTTGAAAACCCCACTCCAAGTAAGGCCAGAGGAACTCGAATATTTCGATATGTTTTATGCAATAAACCAAGACCTCGCAGGTCAGAAAAAACTGCGTGACTATTATCAGCGGCTATACCCGAAGGAATATGCCAAGTTTACGGCCAAATAAATCAGTTCTCGGGAGCGGCAAATCCGCTTTTGGCTAATGCATCAAACAATTCCTTCACGCGCGAAATACCCTTCGGGTCATTGATGTCATAAAATCGATAAACTTCAAAATCGGTTTTATGGATCCCATTTTCTTGAATGGCTCCTTGGGATTTATATGCGGAGATAACCCAGTCGGCGACAATCTTATAACTCACTTTATCATTTTCTTTAAACCGAAAGGCACGATTCAAGGTAAATGTGGGCGATTGAGGATTGATTTTCGTTTCAGGAAATCCTTCGAGCTGGGTATAATCGATGGGTTTACTCGTCGCGCTCATGGGACTCCCCGCTATAATGATAGGCTTATGAGTCCCTTTAAATCGCTGAACAGCGCGTAAAGCCAAGATGACCGATGTTTTATGATGCCCATGCTGGCCAGCATGTGGCAACATCGTAATGACAAAATCATAATCGCGGTCGGCAAGTAATTTATCCAAACGCCTTTCCACATACGGAATCTCCCAGTTTTTTCCTGAAATATAGGGCTGTGGGTCGAGCGTGTACCAATCATCCGGCTGCTCCATGAAGTAGATATTCCGCACACCCATGATTTTACCGGCATCCAAAATTTCTTGTTTACGCAACATGGGTAAATGCGTACGCGCAACGAGGGAGTCTGTCAAATTCAAACCATAATACAGGGCGCCCAATTGCGAATCCGCAAAGCCGCCACCCCCATCGGTCATAACGGCCATATCTACGATGCCTCTTAGTTCGTGGGTAATCTTGAACATGGTCACGGAAAAGCCCGTCTCATCGTCGGGGTGAGCGGTAACCACTAATACCTTAGGAGATTGGGCTAATAAGTTGGTCGATAAGAAAAGCGCAAGGAGCGTGAGGATTCGGAATGTTCGAGTCATGTAGGTTAAGGTCTAAGACATAGCGAGTTAACAGAAAAAAAAGAAATTAACAATATTGATTATCTTGCGGAAACCTATTTTTATGAAAACGATTCTTTTTTGCTTGCTTCTAGGGATAGCCCAAAGTTCATTGGGACAATCCCCCTTGTTAAAAGACCAAGTTTCTTTTCCGATTGGCGCCTCCATGAACCCTCGATTACTAGTTGAAAATGAAGCATACCTCAAACTAGCTTCAACCGAGTTCAACAGCGTCACAGCTGAAAACCACATGAAAATGATGTTGGTCCATCCGGAAGCGAATCGTTTTGATTTTAGCAAAGGAGATGAAATCGTCAGATTTGCGCAGGGCCAACAAAAACGGATGCACGGCCACACCTTGGTTTGGCATAATCAGGTACCCAAATGGATGCAGGATTTTACAGGCGATGAGAAAGCATGGGAAGATATGTTGAAAAACCATATCCAAACAGTCGTAAAACATTATAAAGGTCAAGTCGCCGGTTGGGATGTTGTCAATGAATCCTTTCTAGACGATGGAAGTTTGAGGCCTACGATTTGGTCGAAAAACATTCCGGATTACATCGCGAAAAGCTTTCAATGGGCAAATGAAGCCGATCCCAATGCGATCTTGTTTTACAACGATTATGGCCAAGATGGGAAACCCAAAAAGATGCAAGCCATTTTGGACATGGTGCATGACCTACAAGCGCGCCACATTCCCATTCATGGATTAGGGCTACAAATGCATATCAATATCAACGCAAAAAATGAAGATATTCAGGGGGTCATTGAGCAATCAACCGCGACTGGTCTTGCCATCCATTTTTCCGAATTAGATGTGGCGGTGAATCCCAAAAATGATTCCACATTTGTCTATGACGATGCTACCAAATCATCCCAAGCAGAAAAATTGAAGCTTGTTTTTCAGGCCTACCGCGCCATACCTAAGCAGCAGCAATACGGCATCACGTTTTGGAATATAGGAGATCGCGACTCATGGCTTCGGGGATATTTCAAAAGACCGAAGGAATATCCGCTCTTATTTGATGATCAATACAACCGAAAAGCAATCTATTCAACCCTTTTAGACAAATGAAAAATAAATCAACGACCCGTTGGGTGCTTCAAGCAACCTGCGGACTTCTCCTCACGGGAAGTGGACTCTCAATGGCGATCGACGCCGGAATAAGTAAATTACAAGGTGGCGAATGGTTTTGGTATGGAACGGGGGCGCTGGTGGTATTTCAGGCGGGATTGTGTTTAGTGATTGATTCGACTCGATTTAAATAACATTCCAAGCTTAATGGTTTCATAAAACTCGGCTGCGCATGAAATAATTATCTTATTTTTGCCAAAACATTTGCCCTTGAAAATCACCATCATCGGCGGAGGAGCCGCCGGTTTCTTTGCCGCCCTGTCTGCCAAATCCCATTTCCCTGATGCCCATGTTTGCATCCTAGAAAAGACGAGCAAGTTCCTCGGGAAGGTGAAAATATCCGGGGGTGGGCGATGCAATGTAACCAATGCGACTTTTAACAACCGTCTGCTTTCAGAGAATTACCCGCGCGGCGAGAAATTTCTCCGCAAAGCATTCGAGCAATTTAATGCCCAAGACACGGTCAACTGGTTCGAATCGCGCGGGGTGGCCTTAAAAACATATCCCGATAATTGCATCTTTCCCCTGTCCAACGAATCCCAAAGCATCATCGATTGCTTCCTGAACGAAGCACGAAAATTAGGGATCGAATTACAGACCAATCAATCCGTTGAGCACATAAGAAAAACCGACAAGGGTTTTGAAATTAAGAGCAATCAGGGAATTCATCTTGCGGACCGGGTCATTATTACGGTGGGGGGCCAACCGAAAAGCACGTGGTTTTCAGCCATCGAATCCTTTGGCCACAACATTATTCCTCCCGTACCTTCCTTGTTCACCTTCAACATGCCGCAAGAGCCCATCAAGGCACTCATGGGAGTCGTTGTTGAAAAAGCCCGCGTGCGCATCGAAGGACAAAAGCTCTTGGGCATAGG
>Ga0228701_1000876_pt1 | contig 22408 bp, 21 predicted proteins | sample McNCre117_Aug_MG_2_FD_178017 | JGI IMG/M metagenome (GOLD analysis project Ga0228701, IMG submission 178017) | Freshwater microbial communities from McNutts Creek, Athens, Georgia, United States - 11-17_Aug_MG | ecosystem: Environmental > Aquatic > Freshwater > Creek | place: USA: Georgia...
GATATTGACCTGCACGAAGCAGGGCACCTGCCGCCCGGCCTTGTCCATCGCGCGGGCCAGCGCCGTCACCAGCGAGGGCCGGTCGACCGAATGGATGCAATCGAACAGCGCGATCGCATCATCGGCCTTGTTGGACTGCAACTGCCCGACAAGATGCAGTTCCACCTGCCGATGCACCTCGCGCAGCGCGGGCCACTTGGCCTGCGCTTCCTGCACCCGGTTTTCGCCGAACACGCACTGGCCGGCCGCGATCAGCGGTTCGATCCGCTCGGCCGGGTGGGTCTTGCTGACCGCGACGAGGGTGATCCCGGCGGGGTCGCGGCGGGCGATCCGGGCGGCGTGTTCGATCCGCGCGCGGATATCGGCAAGCAGGGTGGCTGGCTGTTCCATCGCGCTGCGCTATAGCGCCGCCATGCGATCACGCCAGACCCTGCCTGCCCTGTGGCTCGTTTCCGACCTGCGGAACGATGCGCAACTGGAACGCGCGCTGCACCGCCTGCCGCGCGGATCGGGGCTGATCTTCCGGCACTATCACCTTGCCCCTGTCCGGCGGGCACGGCGGTTCGCGCTATTGCGCGCGCTGTGCCGCCGCCGGGGCCACGTGGCCGTTCTGGCCGGAACCACGCGCGAAGCGCGCCGGCTCGGCGCCGACGGCTGTTATGGCGCCGGCGCACGATGGGGCGGCAGCGGGCTGCGGCTGGCGACCGCCCATTCCTTGCGCGAAATCGCCGCGGCGAACCGCGCAGGCGCCGATGCGGTGCTGCTCTCGCCCGCATTCCCCACCCGCTCGCACCCCGGCGCGCGCGTCCTCGGGCCGCTGCGCCTGCGCCTGCTGGCGCGGCGCGCGGCGATGCCGGTCATTGCACTGGGCGGCATGAACCCGCGCTCGGCGCGCCGGCTGGCAGGCTTTGGCTGGGCCGCGATCGACGGGCTGAGCGGTAAAACGGACCGAAAATCCGAGGATTCTTGACGGGGAGTCACCCCCGGGCGCATTATGCGCGCCGATTGCAAGGGAAGGGGCGCACGCCGATGGCGAGCCAGGCGATAGGGCAGGCAAGCGCGGCTTCGCGCCGGACGGGGGCAACCAGCTGGCGCAGCGTGCTGCGCCGCTCGGTCCGCCGTGCGGTGGAAATGGGCGGGGCGCTGCTGCTGTTCGGGGCCGCGCTGTTCCTCGCACTGGCGCTGGCATCCTACCACCAGACCGACCCTTCCGCCTCGACCGCAGCGGCCGGAGAGGTCGTGCTCAACTGGATGGGCGCGCCCGGCGCATGGGCGGCCGATCAGGCACTGTTCCTGTTCGGGCTGGTCGCGGTCCTGCTGGTGCCGCTGCTGTTCGTCTCTGGCCGCCGCCTGTGGCGTCTCGCCGAAGACGTAGAAGACGACGCAGCCGAAACGGAAACCGCCCGCCCGCGCGCATGGTGGCGCGGCGCGCTGGTGCTGCTGGCGGCCATGCTGCTGCTCGGCACGGTGCTGAGCCTTGCCTTCACCGCGCCGGGCGGTTCGCTCCCGGCCTCGATGGGCGGGCTTGCCGGCCTCATCGGCGCAATGGCGATCCGCGCCGGCGCCAGCCACCTGCCCGAGGCCGCGCAGGGCTGGACGATCCTTGGCGCTGCACTGGCCTGCCTTGTCCTTGGCGCCTTCCTCGCCGCGCGGGTGCTCGCGCTTGACTGGGCCAGCCTGCTGACCCTGCCGGACTTCCTGCGGCGGCGGCCCTCGCTCCCCTCCGCCGCACAGTTCCAGGGCATCGTTTCGCCCCGAGAAAAGAAGCAGCGCGAACCGCGCGTGACGGCCGACCCGGAAACCGGGGGCGATGCCGCCCCGCGCCGCGCACCCGAAATCACCGACCCGACCCGGCCCGCCAAGCCGGCCCAGTTCACCGGCAACCCGGCCCGGCAGGGCGACCTGTTCGACCAGTATGAACTGCCCGCGCTCGACCTGCTGGCCGATCCGCCACCCAATTCGCAGCAGAAGATCGACAAGATGGCGCTGGAACGCAACGCCCGCCTGCTCGAAACCGTGCTCGACGATTTCAACGTCAAGGGCGAAATCACCGCCGTCCGCACCGGCCCGGTGGTCACGATGTACGAACTGGAACCGGCCCCCGGCATCAAGGCCAGCCGGGTGATCGGCCTTGCCGACGATATCGCCCGCAACATGAGCGCGATCTCCGCGCGCGTCTCGGCCATTCCGGGGCGGACCGTCATGGGCATCGAGCTGCCCAATGCCGACCGGCAGATGGTCAGCTTCAAGGAACTGGTCGCCTGCGAACAGTTCGCCGGATCCAAGGCCCTGCTGCCGATCATCCTGGGCAAGGACATCGCCGGCGAACCGATCGTCGCCGACCTGGCGACCATGCCCCACCTCCTCGTCGCGGGCACCACCGGCTCGGGCAAGTCGGTCGGCCTCAACTGCATCCTGCTGTCGCTGCTTTACCGGCTCACCCCCGCCCAGTGCCGCCTGATCCTCGTCGATCCCAAGGTTCTCGAACTCAAGACCTACGACGACATCCCGCACCTGCTCTCGCCGGTCGTGACCGATCCGGCCAAGGCAGTCCGCGCGCTGAAATGGGCGGTCGAGGAAATGGAACGCCGCTACCGCATGATGAGCGAGATCAGCGTGCGCAACATCTCCGGCTTCAACGAAAAGGTGCGCGGCGCCATCGCCAAGGGCAAGCCGCTGGGCCGGCGCATCGCCATCGGGTTCGACCCCGACACCGGCGAGGAGATCTACGAAGAGCACCAGTTCGAATACAAGGTGCTGCCGCAGATCGTGGTCATCGTCGACGAACTGGCCGATCTCATGGTCACGGTCGGCAAGGAAATCGAAGTGCTGATCCAGCGGCTTTCGCAGAAAAGCCGCGCGGCGGGCATCCACCTCATCATGGCCACCCAGCGCCCCTCGGTCGATGTCATCACCGGCGTCATCAAGGCCAACCTGCCGACCCGCATTTCCTTCGCGGTGACCAGCCGGATCGACAGCCGCACCATCCTTGGCGAACAGGGCGCCGAACAGTTGCTGGGCAAGGGCGATATGCTCTACAAGCCCAACACCGACCCGATCAAACGCGTCCACGGCCCGTTCGTCTCCGACGAGGAGGTCGAGAAGATCGCCGATCACTGGCGCGGGCAGGGCTCGCCGGAATACGTCGATTCGGTCACCAACGAACCGGAAGATTCCCCCTTCGGCTTCGACGACCTCGACGCCACCGCCTCCGACAACCCGGAAGAGCGCAAGTACCGCCAGGTCTGCCAGCTCGTGTTCGAAAGCCAGAAGGCCTCGGCCAGCTGGATCCAGCGCCAGATGGGGGTCGGCTACAATACCGCCTCCAAATGGATCGAGCGGATGGAAGCCGACGGTTTCGTCGGTCCTTCGAACCACGTCGGCCGCCGCGAGATCTACCGCGACAGCGACGGGAATCCGTTGTGAGCCCTGGCCGGGTCCGCGCCTGACACCCGTCAGGGGCGGGTAGCCATTTAATTCCTGCGGTCCCTGCCGTTCATCCTGCCGGATGGAGCACACGGGAAGGCAGCGATGAAGGCCCTGACGCAATGCTGGTTTACCCGCGCCCACCTGCCCGAGGGGCGGGCCCGCAAGGAGGAGGACGGCTCGCACACCAGCCGTTGCCGCCACTGCGAACGGGCGATCATCAGCTGGGACAGGGGGCGCTGGTTCCTTGCCGATGGCTTCAACGTGACCCACCTTGCCGAAACGGTCGGCGGCCGCTTCCTGTTCGTGCTCGACACCGCCGAGGAGATCGTCATCGCGCGCTATCCGATTCCCCAACATGCCACCGGCGAGGCCATCGAGGCGCTCCGTCAGGACGTGATCGCCCGGCATGGAATTGGCGAGCCCGGCTCCGGACTCGCGCTGCACGACAGCGGCTCTCCCGCGCCCGCGCGCCGCAAACCGGCCCGCGTCCGGCGCAGTCCGATGCTGCCGCAGGGCATGGGGCTATCGCCTTCGTTGTAATGCCGTTGCAGCGGCGTTGCAGTTGGCCGCCTCCATCGCCACCTTGGAGGCCAAGGAGAGCGCCATGCAGGTCGGAACTGTCCGTGAAATCAAGAACAACGAGTACCGGGTGGGCCTCACGCCGGAAAGTGTGCGCGAACTTTCCGCCCACGGCCACACGGTGCTGGTCGAAACCGGTGCCGGCCTCGGCATAGGCGCGACGGACCGCGATTACGAGGCTGCCGGTGCGACAATAAGTCCCGATGCCGCCACGGTTTTTGCCCGCGCCGAGCTGCTCGTGAAGGTGAAGGAACCGCAAGCGGCCGAACGCGCGATGCTGCGCGAGGGGCAGGTGCTGTTCACCTATCTCCACCTCGCCCCCGATCCCGAGCAGACCGCCGGCCTTCTGAAATCGGGTGCAACGGCAATAGCTTACGAGACCGTGACCGGCGCGGGGCACAGCCTCCCGCTGCTGAAACCGATGAGCCAGGTGGCCGGGCGAATGTCGATCCAGGCCGGGGCCACCGCGCTGGAGAAGGCCCACGGCGGGCGCGGGGTCCTGCTTGGCGGGGTCCCCGGAGTGATGCCCGGCAAGGTCATGGTGCTGGGCGGCGGCGTGGTCGGCTTCAACGCGGCGCAGATGGCGGTTGGCCTCGGTGCCGATGTCACCATCCTCGACCGTGATCCGGAAGTACTTGAAAGACTTGGCATTCATTTTGAGAGCCGCGCGAAGACGCGCTTTTCCAACCGCGCCAACATCCAGCAGATGATCTGCGAGGCCGACCTCGTCATCGGCGCGGTGCTGGTCCCCGGCGCCGCCGCGCCCCGCCTCGTCACCCGCGATATGCTGGGCTGCATGAAGCCCGGGGCGGTGCTCGTCGATGTCGCGATCGACCAGGGCGGCTGTTTTGAAACCAGCCACCCCACCACCCACGATGCGCCGACTTTCGTGGTCGACGGGATCGTCCATTACTGCGTCGCCAACATGCCCGGAGCGGTCGCCCGGACCAGCACCTATGCGCTCAACAACGTGACCCTGCCGCACACGCTGCGGATCGCCGACCTCGGCTGGAGGGCAGCCCTTCGGGAAAATCCGCATCTTGCCGCCGGCCTGAACGTCAATGCCGGGCACGTGACCTGCGAGGCCGTGGCGCGCGAACTGGGGTATGACTGGCTCCCCGCAGCGGACGTGCTGGGCTGATCAGGTCAGGAACGGTGCCGCCACCTCGGCCGGGACCCGCATCAGCCGCCCGCTCGCCCGGTCGATCATCGCCCAGGTCGTCCGTGCCGATACGATGACCTTGCCGGCGGCGTTGCGGAAATCGACCCGCCGGTCAAATCGCGCGCCACTGGGACCGTCCGGCACGAAAGTTTCGGCGGTCACGCTTTCGCCGGACCGGATGTTGCCCCTGTAGTCGATCTCGTGGCGGGCCACGACCCAGGCATAGGCGGCAACGTGTGCCGGCGCGGCGGCCGCTTCCCAGTGAGCCGTCGCGATCGCCTCCATCCATTGCACCCACACCGCGTTGTTGACGTGGCCCAGCACATCGATGTGCTCCGGCCCGGCGGTGAAGGTCATGGCGAAGCGGGCAGTCATTCCGCCATGCCGAGCTGCCACAGGATGAAGGCGAATTCCTCTGCCGTTTCGCGCAGGGATTCGAACCGGCCCGACTTGCCGCCATGCCCTGCACCCATGTTGGTCTTGAGCAGCAGTTCATGATCATCGGTCTTGAGCTCGCGCAGCTTCGCGACCCATTTCGCCGGCTCCCAGTAGGTCACGCGCGGGTCATTGAGGCCGGCGGTCACCAGCAGCGGCGGGTAGGCCTTCGCCGCGACCTGATCATAGGGGCTGTAGCTGTGGATCAGCGCAAATGCGGCGCGGTCCTCGATCGGGTTGCCCCATTCGGGCCATTCGCCGGGAGTGAGCGGCAGCGTTGCATCGAGCATGGTGTTGAGCACATCGACGAAGGGAACATGGGCAACCACCGCGCCCCACAGCTCGGGATCGGAATTGATCACCGCGCCCATCAGTTCGCCGCCGGCAGACCCGCCAGAGATCGAGATGCGCCCCGGCGCGGTATAACCCCGATCGGTCAAGGCCTTGGCCACATCGACGAAGTCATTGAAGGCATTGGTCCGGCGCTCGAGCTTGCCCGCCTTGTACCAGGCGCGGCCAAGATCGTCGCCGCCGCGGATATGGGCGATTGCATAGGCGAATCCCCGGTCAACCAGGCTGAGCCGGGTGGTCGAAAACCCCGGCGGAATCGAGATGCCATAGGCACCGTAGCCATAGAGGTGCAGCGGCCCGCCCGCCGTCCGGTCCCTGCGCATCACCACGCTGACCGGCACCAGCGTGCCATCGCGCGCGGGCACTTCGAGCCGCTCGGTCACGTAGAGCGAGGCATCATAGCCCGAGGGAATTTCCTGGACCTTGAGCAGGTCGAGCCGGCGCTCCGCGACATGATAGTCATAGACCGATGCGGGGCTGACCATCGATTCGTAACCGAGCCGCAGCACCGTGGTATCCCATTCGGGATTGTCGCCCAGCCCGGCATCATAGCTGGCCTCGGGGAAGGTGATCGGTTCGATCCGTGCCGGATCGTCGTAATAGCGCACCTCGATCTGATCGAGCCCGGCGCGGCGGCCTTCGACGACGTAGAACGCCTTGAACAGCTCGAAGCCGGTCAGGTAGAACTGGTCGCTGCCTTCGATCAGCGTGGTCCACTCGCCCGGAGCGCCGAGCGGCGCAGTGGCAAGGCGGAAGTTCTCGTGCGTGTCATTGGCATGGATGAACAGCGTTTCGCCGTTCACGTCGACATCGTACTCCACCCCGGCCTGACGCGGCTTGACCAGGATCTGCGGGCCCAGCGGATCGGCGGCGGACACCAGCCGGGTCTCGCTCGTCTCGTGGTCGCTGGTGGAGATGACCAGCCATTCCTCGTTCGCCGAAAGGCCCGAACCGACGCGGAAACCCTCATCATCCTCATGATAGAGTTCGACGTCCTCGGCCACCGGGCGGCCCAGCCAGTGGAGGCGCGCGTTGTCGGTCCGCCAGTTCTCGTTGGCGAGGCTATAGACCAGGCCCTTGTCGCCCGCGACCCAGACCAGCGCCGACAGGGTGCCCTCGATCTCGTCGGGCAGCAGCGCGCCGGTGCCAAGGTCCTTGATCCGCGCGGTGAAGCGCTCTGAGCCGTTGTCGTCGATGGCATAGGCGAGCAGGCGCCCGTCCTTCGAGACCGACAGCGCGCCAAGCCGGAAGTATTCCTTGCCCTCCGCCAGCGCGACTTCATCGAGGATCAGTTCGTCCGGCCCGCCGGAAACGGGCCGGCGCCACCACTTCTTGTACTCGGCGCCTTCCTCGAACTCGATCCAGTAAAGCCAGTCGCCGTCCTTCTGCGGCACCGACTTGTCGGCTTCCTTGATCCGCGCGCGCATCTCCTTGAACAGGCTGTCGACCAGAGGCTGGCGTGCGCCCATGCGCGCCTCGAACCATGCGTTTTCAGCCTCGAGGTGGGCAAGGACGGCCTTGTCGGTCACCTCGGGATAGCCCGGATCGCGCAGCCACGCGTAATCGTCGGTGACGGTGATGCCGTGGTGCGAGAAGCTATGGGGCCGGCGCGGGGCGACGGGCGGGCGGGCGGGAGTGGAAGTTGCCATCCTGCGCATCTATGGTGCCCCCGTAACGAGAGCAACCCGGATAGCCCCCGCCCATGCCGATGACCAATTCGCAGACCCGCCTTGAAGCCTTGCGCAAGCAACTGGAACGGCAGGGGCTGGATGGCTTCGTCGTCCCGATCTCCGACGAACACATGAGCGAATATGTCGGCAGCTATGCCCAGCGCCTTGCATGGCTGACGGGCTTTGGCGGGTCGGCCGGAACGGTGGTGGTGCTGAAGGACAAGGCGGCGATCTTCGTCGACGGGCGCTATACCCTGCAGGTCCGCGATCAGGTCAACGGCGCGCTCTATGCCTACGAAAGCGTGCCGCAAACCCCGGTCGCGAAGTGGTTGGGCGAGCACGCCCCGGAAGGTGGCCGGATCGGCCATGACCCGTGGCTTCACGGCAAGCGCTGGACCGATGCGACGACAGCGGCACTGAAGGGCCGCGGCGCCGAACTGGTCGCGGTGGACGAAAACCCGGTGGATGTGATCTGGACCGATCGGCCGGCGCCTTCCCCGGCGCCCGCGCTGGTCCACCCGGAAAGCCTGGCGGGCGAGGCAAGCGCGGCCAAACGGCAGGCGGTTTCGCGCTGGCTGAACGGGCAAGGCCTCGATGCGGTCGTTATTTCCGCGCTCGATTCGATCGCGTGGCTGTTCAACATCCGCGGCACCGACGTCGAGCGCACCCCGGTCGTGCTGTCGTTTGCCCTTGTCCGGGCCGACGGCACCGCCGACCTGTTCATTGCGCCCGACAAGGTAACGGCCCAGCTGCGCGCGCATCTTGGCAGCGGGGTTGCGCTTCGCCCGCGCGATGGTTTCGCCGCCGCGCTGGCCGCGCTGGGCGGCCAGAAGGTCGCGGTCGATCCCGAACGATCGGTGGCCGCGATCTTTACCGCACTGGAACAGGCCGGGGCGCAGATCACCCCGGCAACCGATCCGGTAGTCCTGCCCAAGGCGGTCAAGAACGCGGCCGAGCAGGCCGGGCACCGCGCCGCACAGGCGCGCGACGGCGCGGCGATGGTGCGCTTCCTGCACTGGCTGTCGCTTGCCGCGCCGGCGGGCGGGGTGAGCGAGATCGACGCGGCCGAAGCGCTGCACCAGTTCCGCCGGGAGACCGGCGCCTTGCGCGACCTTTCGTTCGACACGATCTCCGGCGCGGGGCCGAACGGCGCCATCGTCCATTACCGGGTCAGCGAGGAAACCAACCGCCGGCTCGATCCCGGCAGCGTGTACCTGGTCGATTCGGGCGGGCAGTATCCCGACGGCACGACCGACATCACCCGCACGGTCTGGATCGGGCCGGACGAACCGGGCGCGGAAGTGACGGATCGCTTCACCCGCGTGCTCAAGGGGCACATCGCGCTCGCCCGGGCTATTTTTCCCGCAGGTACCTTCGGCAGCCAGCTCGACACGCTGGCGCGGCAGTTCCTGTGGCACGCCGGGCTGGACTATGCCCACGGCACCGGCCACGGAGTCGGCAGCTTCCTGTCGGTCCATGAAGGGCCCCAGCGCATCGCGCGGGCCAGTGGCGGACAGGCCGGCGGCGAGCAGGAACTGCTGGCGGGGATGATCCTGTCCAACGAGCCGGGCTATTACAAGACCGGCGAATACGGCATCCGCATCGAAAATCTGGTGCTGGTCGAAGACCGCGTGCTGGACGGCGCGGAGGGTACGTTCCTCGGCTTCGATACGCTGACCCACGTGCCGATCGAGCACCGCCTGCTCAATCGCGCGATCCTTGAACCGGGCGAGATCGCGTGGTGGAACGCCTATCACGCGCGGGTGCTGGAGGTGGTCGGGCCGCAGGTGGAAGGCCCCACGCTGGAATGGCTCCGCGCGCAGTGCGAACCCCTGTCCTTGCCGTAATCGGCAGGCCGGCAGATTGCCGCCAGTTGAACGACTTGCGCCAGAGGCGACAATTCGCGACAAAAATGCTGCTGGCGGGCATAATCGCGCGACAGCCAAGGCGTAGAAGCGATGTCGGAAGCTGCACGTGCCGGATGGTTCCCACCCCTCCTTCCCACCGTCGGCGCGTGCGGCTTTCCACTGGACGGAGAGATGCGATGAACAAGATCACCCTCGCGCTCGGCGCTGGCGCTCTGGCGCTGGCTGGCGCAATCGCCGGCAGCGCCCATGCGCAGCAAGCGGGCATGAAGCACGACGGGCACACGATGCCCGGCCCCATGGGCAATGCCCCCGTGACCCGCGCCGAGGCCGAGACGAAGGCTGGCGCGATGTTCGACCGGATGGACGCCAACCACGACGGCAAGCTTGACCGGGCAGACCGCACCGCGCGGATTGCCGAACGGTTTGACCGGATGGACGCCAACCACGACGGCTCGCTGTCGAAGGCCGAATTCGTCGCCGCGCACGAACAGATGATGGGCCGGCCCGGCGAAGACCGCGGCGAACACGCGATGGGCCAGATGCACCGCATGATGGGTATGCGCATGGCCGGGGAAATGATGCACGGCATGGACGCCGATCATGATCGCACGATCACCCGGGCCGAATTCGTGGCCGGCGCGCTCAAGCGCTTTGATGCTGCCGATGCTGACCACGACGGCAAGGTGACCCCGGAAGAACGCCGTGCCGCGATGCGCGCACGCATGGGCCAGATGCGTCGCCCGATGAACGGGATGACTCCCCCTCCGGCGCCGCCCAAGTGACCGCGCGCCCCGATCAACGGACGCCCGGCATGAACCGCACCACCCTTGCCGCGCTCACCGTCATCAGCCTTTGCGCCGGCGCGATTGCCCTTGCGGCTCCGGCGTCAGCCCAGATGGGGCCGGTCGATCCGTTCGGCGATGCAACCGTTGCCCGCGCCGATGCCGCGGCCCAGGGGGCCAGGCGGTTCGACACTCTCGACACCGACCATGACGGAAACCTCACTCCCGCCGAAATGGCCGCCGGGCGGCCCGCAAGGCCGAGCGGAGCCGATCGCCCGCGCCGGGGCGGTGGAATGGGAATGGGCCGGATGGCCGATGCCAACGGCGACGGGAAAGTGAGCAAGGACGAATATGTCGCCATGCAGCTCAGGATGTTCGACCGGATGGATGCTGACCATGACGGCCAGCTGACCAAGGCGGAACGCCAGGCCGCGTTCGAGCAAATGCGCGCCCGGATGATGGAACGCATGAGCGGCAACATGGGCGGCGGCGACGAGGGGAACTGACACGGCGGCAAAGCCGTGCCATGACGATGGAGACAATGACCGAAGCCCCCCCTGTCCGCCTGCTCGTCGTTGACGACGAAGCCGCGCTGCGCGAGCCCTTGGCCGAGTATCTTGCTCGTCAGGGGTTCGTCGTCGCGCAGGCGGCCAGCGCGGCCGAGGCCCGCAGCCTCCTGCGCGAAGGACCTCCGGACCTCGTCCTGCTCGACATCATGATGCCCGGCGAGGACGGCCTGTCGCTCTGTCGCCATCTGGTCGAGACACGGCACCTGCCGACGATCTTCCTCACCGCCCGGGGCGAGGCGACCGACCGTATCGTCGGCCTTGAAATCGGCGCCGATGACTATGTGGTAAAGCCCTTCGAGCCGCGCGAACTGGTAGCGCGGATCCGCTCGGTGCTGCGCCGCGCCGCACGCCCCGCGCCCGAGGGCGAGGACGAGGTCTTCACCTTCGAGGACTGGACGCTCGATCCGCTCAAACGCCGACTGATCGACCCGGAAGGCGCGCTGGTGCCTATTTCGTCGGCCGAATTCCGCCTGCTGATGGCCTTTCTCGAACACCCCCGGCAGGTGCTTGACCGTGACCGGCTGCTGGAAATGGTCCAGGGCCGCGAAGCCCACCTGTTCGACCGCGCGGTCGACAACCAGGTCAGCCGCCTGCGCCGCAAGATCGAGGCCGACAGCCGCAACCCGCAACTGATCCAGACCGTATGGGGCGGCGGCTACATGCTCGCCGCCGAAGTGCGCCGACGCCCGGCACCGGCCGAATAAGGGGGCCGGCGATGCTCTATTCCTTCTGGCCCCGAAGCCTGCGCAGCCAGGTGCTGCTGGCTATCGCTCTGGCGCTGTTCCTGGCACAGGGAATCGGCGCCATCCTGCTCTATCGCGCCCAGCACGAACGGATCGAGGGCGCGCTGGTTCACAATGCCGCGTTCAAGCTGATCGTTGCCACGCGCGAAGATGTGCTGGAGCAAGATCTCCTGCCCGTGCGGGGCCGCCGGCACCTGCCCGGCGGGAAGATCGAACGGTCCACCGCCTCGCCGCTGCGCCCGGGAGAGCGCCGCGAAAGCGCGCAGGAAACCGAGCTGGCGCAGATCCTGAGGGATCAGGACGTACCGCTGGCCGAAGTCGTCGTGCTGCACCGGCCTGTCGCGCGCGATCCGCAGACCCGGGCGCGACTGGCTCGCCGCCAGCAGCGCAGCCACGACGATGAAGTCCCGAGCGATGTGCTGGTTGCCGGGCTTCGGCTGCAGAACTCCGGACAATGGACCGTTGCGCGCGTCCTGATCCCGCCTGCCGAGCGGCTGATGCTGCAATCGCTGTTCGGGCAGACTCTGTTCATCTACGCGGTGCTGGTCGGCGCGATGTGGCTGCTGCTGCGGCGGATCACCCGCCCGCTCGCCGCGCTGACCCGCCGGCTCGAGCATTTCGCCGCGACCCGCGATCCCGATGGCCGGCTCCAGCCGGAAGGTCCGGACGACATCGCGCATCTCATCACAGCCCACAACGCGATGGAAGCCCGCATCGTCGCCATGCTCGACGAGAAAGACGTGATGCTGGGGGCGATCGGGCACGATCTCAAGACGCCGCTTTCCGCGCTCCGCGTCCGGATCGAATCGGTCGATGACGAAGGCGAGCGCGCGCGCATGGCCGCCACGATCGAGGACATCACCCGCACGCTCGACGACATCCTCTCGCTTGCCCGGGTCGGACGTCCCAGCGACCCGAAGGAAACCACGGAGCTATCCGCGCTGGTCGCCTCGGTGGTCGAGGAATTCGAGGACATGGGCGAGGCGGTGGAACTGGGCGACACCATCCGCATCGCCATGCCGCTGCGCACGACATGGGTCCGCCGGGCACTGCGCAACCTGATCGGCAACGCCCTGCGATATGGCAAGACCGCACACGTCTCGCTCAGCCGCGAGGATCATGTGGCCGTGATCCGCATTACCGATGCCGGCACCGGCATCGCCGAGAACCAGATCGCGACCATGCTTGAGCCGTTCACGCGCGGCGATCCTTCGCGCAACAGCGAAACCGGCGGTGCCGGGCTTGGCCTGACGCTTGCCCGCGCGATTGCCGAGCAGCACGGCGGGACGCTGACGTTGGCCAATCTGCGCGGGCCCGACGGGACGATCAGCGGACTGGTCGCGACCTTGCGCTTGCCGCTGCGATAAACGCCGCCGGGTCTGGCCCTAGCGCAGCAATCCGCCAAGCAGCCCGCGTGCAAACCGGCCGAGCGCAGCACCGCCGATCTGGGTGGCGACCGTCCCCACCACCGCGCTGGCGGCAGAAGCCATCGGCGAGGCACGTGACTTGCGGCCCGTCAGTTCGGCCGCGAGCACCGAGCCGGCGGACGCCGCAACCGCGCCCATCGCGGCCTTCCCGGCCCGGCCCCAAAGGCTGGGGCTCTGGCGGGCCTGCGCGCGCTGCGCCTCGGCACCCTGCTCAGCCGCGACCTGTGCCGCAGCGGCGGCATCGGCCGCCTTCCGGGTCAGCACTTCGGCCGCGCTCTCGCGGTTGACGGCAGTGTCGTACTTGCCGGAAAACGGGCTGATCGACTGGATGATCGCGCGCTCCTTGTCAGCCACCGGACCCAGCCGCGAACGCGGCGGGGCGACCAGCGTGCGCTGGACCACCGATGGCGCGCCGTCCTCTTCCAGCGTCGAGACCAGCGCCTCGCCGACCTTCAATTCTGTAATGACCTGCTCGACCTTGAGTTCGGGATTGATCCGGAACGTCTCGGCCGCGGCCTTGATCGCGCGCTGGTCGCGCGGAGTGAAGGCGCGCAGCGCGTGCTGGACCCGATTGCCGAGCTGCCCGGCGATCTTTTCGGGAATATCTATCGGATTTTGCGAGATGAAATAGACGCCGACGCCCTTCGAGCGGATCAGCCGAACGACCTGCTCGACCTTGTCGAACAAAGCCTCGGGGGCATCCTCGAACAGCAGGTGGGCCTCGTCGAAGAAGAAGACGAGGCCGGGCTTTTCGGGGTCGCCCACTTCCGGCAGGGCCTCGAACAATTCGCTGAGGAGCCAGAGCAGGAAGGTGGCATAGAGCTTGGGGCTTTGCATCAGGCGGTCGGCGGCGAGGATGTTGATGTAGCCCTTGCCGCTCTCGTCCGTCTTGATGAAATCGTTGATTTCAAAGGCAGGTTCACCAAAGAACCGGTCCGCGCCCTGGCTTTCGAAGGCGAGCAGCTGGCGCTGGATCGTGCCGACGCTGGCCTTGGAGACGTTGCCGTACTTTGTCGCCAGTTCGCCCGCCTGTTCGGCGCAAGCGATCAGCACCTGCTGGAGATCAGCAAAATCCAGCAATAACAATCCATTGTCATCGGCATAACGGAACGCGATGTTGAGCACGCCTTCCTGCGTATCGTTCAGGCCAAGCAGGCGGGAAAGCAGCAGCGGCCCCATTTCCGAGATCGTCGTGCGGATCGGATGGCCTTTTTCGCCATAGAGATCCCAGAACACCGCCGGGTTATCGCGGTAGGCATAGTCGGCGATGCCAAGGTCCCTGGCACGCTGCTCAAGCGAATCGGCGTGCTTGAATTCGTGGCTTCCGGGCATGCAAATGCCTGAAAGATCGCCCTTTACGTCGGCAAGGAAGACCGGCACGCCCTGGGCTGAAAACTGTTCGGCGATGGTCTGGAGCGTGACCGTCTTGCCGGTGCCGGTGGCCCCGGCCACAAGCCCGTGGCGGTTGGCCCGGCCCAGATGAAGGACCTGACGTTCGCCGTTCGATGCGAGGCCGATGAAGATGTCTTCCATTGCAGCAGTGCTCCAGCTCGCGCGTGCCCAAGTCCCCTGCATGGGATAGGCCGCACGAGGGGCATTTTGCAACGGCGCTGCAACGCCGCTACAAGCCGCCCGCTCCATGGCCGCACCTGCTCCGCCTGTTCCGTTCGTCCTGCTGGACGATGCCCGCGCCGATGGCGCCCTTCCCGCGCGGCTCTATCGCGCGCCGCGGGAGGTGATCGTCGCGCGCCGCCCGGACGAGGTCGGACCGGCGCTGGCACGGATCGACGACCTTTCCGCCCAGGGCTTCCACCTTGCCGGGACCATTGCCTACGAGGCCGGGCTGGCGCTGGAGCCGCGCCTTGCCGGACGGACGGCCGCGCGGACCGGGGCGGCGGGGCCGCTGCTGTGGTTCGGGGCATTTGCCGGCTACGAGGAAATTGTCCCGGACGAGATGCCGGGCTGGCTGGCCGCCAACGGGGGCGGCGAGGGGAGCCTCGGGCCGCTGGGACCGACGCTTTCGCCTGCGGCCTACCTGCGCGCCTTTGCCGCGGTGCGCGAGGCCATTGCGGCGGGGGACATCTACCAGGCCAACCTGACCTTCCCGCTGGCGGGCGCGTTCAGGGGCGATCCGCTGGCAATCTATGCCCGGCTGCGGGCCGCATCGGCGGCGGGGCATGGCGGGCTGGTGTTCGACGGGACCCACTGGGTGATGAGCCTTTCGCCCGAACTGTTCTTCGCGCTGCACGAGGGCCGGGTGACGGTGCGGCCGATGAAGGGCACCCGCCCGCGTCATGCCGACCCGGCCGAGGACCGGGCGGCCGCGCTTGAGCTGGCAGGAGCGGAAAAAGACCGCGCCGAAAACCTGATGATCGTCGACCTGATGCGCAACGACCTGTCGCGCGTGGCCGAAGCCGGGTCGGTCAGGGTCGAGGCGCCGTTCGCGATCGAGAGCTATCCGACCGTGCACCAGATGGTTTCCACCATCCGCGCAGCGGTGCCGGCGGGCCGGGGCGCGGCCGATCTGGTGCGGGCGCTGTTTCCCTGCGGCTCGATCACGGGGGCGCCGAAGATCCGGGCAATGGAACTGATCGACGCGGTGGAACGCGATTCGCGCGGGCCCTATTGCGGGGCGATCGGACGGATTGATCCCGCAGGGGCAAATCATGGTGGAGACGCCGCGTTCAATGTGGCAATCCGCACCGTGCGGCTGACGCCGCAGGAGAATGGCCGGGGCCGGGCGGTGCTGGGCGTTGGTTCGGCGGTAGTGGCCGATTCGGATGGCATGACCGAATGGCGGGAATGCCTGGTCAAAGGGGGTTTCGTGCGCGCATCCGGCGGTTTCGACCTGATCGAGACCATGGCCTTCACGCCCGAGGACGGCATCGCACTGCTTGAGCTGCACCTCGAGCGGGCGCGGGAATCGGCGGCGAAACTGGGCTTTTCGTTCGACCGCCATGCGATCCGCAACGCGATCCAGGCACTGTGCTTCGATGCCGAAGGGCCCGCGCGGGTCCGGCTGGTGGCCAGCCGCAGCGGGGCCTATGCACTGGAGATCGGGGACCTGCCCGAGCCGCTGGCCGGACCGGCCGAGGTGGTGGTGTTGCCCCTGCCGGTAGACCCAAGCGACTGGCGGCTGCGCCACAAGACCACCGACCGCGCATTTTATGCCGCCGCGACCCGCGCGGCACGCGCCGCCGGGGCTGGCGAGGCGCTGTTCCTGCGGCCCGACGGGCTGCTGACCGAGGGCAGCTTCACCAGCCTGTTCGTGGAACGGAACGGCGTGCTGCTGACCCCGCCGCTGAGCCGGGGGCTGCTTCCCGGCGTGCTGCGCGCTTCGCTGATCGCGGCGGGCCGCGCGCGCGAGGCCGACCTGACGCTGGAAGACCTGTCGGGCGGGTTCTTCATCGGCAATGCCGTGCGCGGCCTCATCCCCGCACGGCTTCGGACGGAATAGATGCAACGCACCAGTATCGCGCTTTCGCGCATCGCCCCTTCGGGCACCAACGCGATGACCGACCGCGCCTTTGAACTGCGCGCGGCCGGGCGCGACATCATCTCGCTGTCGGTGGGCGAGCCGGATTTCGATACGCCGCCCCACGTGATCCAGGCGGCGAAGGACGCGCTGGATGCTGGGGATACCCGCTATACCGCCGTCGCCGGGACCGCCGCGCTGCGCGAAGCGGCGGCACTGCATTTTGCCCGCGACCTTGGCATCGTAGTGCCGCCCGGACAGGTGATTGCCAGCAATGGCGGCAAGCAGTCGATTTTCCTTGCCCTGCTCGCCACGCTCGATCCCGGTGACGAAGTGCTGGTGCCGAGCCCGTGGTGGGTGTCCTATCCCGAGATCGTGCGGTTTGCCGGGGCCACTGTGGTGGACCTGCCGACGACTGCGGCCGGAGGTTTTCGCATCACCCCCACGCAGCTTGAAGCCGCGATCACGCCGAGGACGCGCTGGCTGCTGCTCAACAGCCCGGGCAACCCTACGGGCGCGACCTATCCGGCGGAGGAACTGCGGGCCTTGGGAGATGCGCTGCGCCGCCACCCGCAGGTCATGGTGCTGAGCGACGATATCTACGCGCCGCTGCGCTATGGCGCGGGCGCCCATGCGACGCTCAGCGTGGAATGCCCGGACCTTGCAGACCGCGTTCTGACCGTTTCGGGCGTTTCGAAAAGCCACGCGATGACCGGCTTTCGCATCGGCGTGGCGGCAGGCCCGGCGTGGCTGGTTGCGGCGATGGGCAAACTGCAGAGCCATGTCTCGGGCAATCCCTGTTCGATCAGCCAGGCCGCAGCCGTGGCCGCCTTTGCCGGGCCGCAGGACTTCCTGGCAGACTGGCGCGAGCGGTTCCGCCGCCGCCGCGACCTGTGCGTCGAGGCGATCAACGCGATACCGGGGCTGCGCACGCCGGTGCCGGACGGGGCGTTCTATTGCATGATCGACGCCGCGCCCCTGATGGGCCGGTTCCGGGACGACAACGCGCTGGCGCTGCACCTGCTGGAGCACGGGGTGGCGGTGGTTGCCGCTTCGGCCTTTGGCGGGCGCGAGGGTTTCCGTATCAGTTTCGCGGCCGACGAGGCCAAGCTTGCAGAAGCATTCCGGCGTATTGCCGCAGCCCTCACCTGATTGATGACATCATGAACAACGACCTTCCCGACGCGCCCTTTCCGATCCTGTTCGAGGACGGCGAGGCGCTGGTGATCGACAAGCCCGGCGGCCTGCCGCTCGACACGCCGCGCGCGGGCGGGGTCAGCCTTGAGGACCACCTGGACAACCTGCGCCTGGGGTTCCAGCGCCCGCCTGCCCCGGTCCACCGGCTGGACCGTGACACGTCGGGCTGCCTGCTGCTGGCGCGCAACCCCAAGGCGCTGAAGCGCTTTGCCGCCGCGTTCGAGGCGCGCGAGGTGGAGAAGCGCTATCTGGGAATCGTCGCCGGGCCGGTCGAGGGCGAACAGGGGACGATCGAATTGTCGCTCTCTAAAATCAGCTCCGCCAAGGACGGCTGGCGGATGATCGCGGCGAAGAAGGGCAAGCCCGCCGTGACCCACTGGCGCAAGCTGGAGGAACGCGGCGGCAATACGCTGGTGGAATTCCGCCCGGAAACGGGGCGTACCCATCAGATCCGCGTCCATGCCGCCCATGCCTTTGGCCATCCGCTGCTGGGCGATCCGATCTATGGCAACGGGACCGGGGCGGCGCGCACGATGCTGCACGCGGCCGGCCTGACCGTGCCGCGCGCCGGCAAGGAGCCGATCGTGGCAGTCGCGCCGATGCCGGCGGACTTTGCCGCTTTCGGGTTCAGCGGTGAATGACGCCGAGGAAGCTGTCGGACGGGCGCTCGCCAACCTGAGCGAGAGCTTCATCGCGGCGGCGGGACCGGGCGGGCAGAACGTCAACAAGGTGGCGACTGCCGTGCAGGTACGGCTTGACGTGTTCGCGCTGCGACTGGCGCCGGCGGTGTTCCACCGGCTGAAGGAACTGGCCGGAAGCAAGCTGACCGCGGGCGGCGAACTGGTATTCACCGCAAGGCGCTTTCGCACCCAGGAACAGAACCGCGCCGACGCGCGCGAACGGCTGGCCGAACTGGTGCGCGATGCCCACCGCCTGCCCGAAAAACGCGCCAAGAGCCGGCTTAACCGGGTGGGCAAGACCCAGCGGCTGCAGTCGAAAAAGGCGCGCGGGGCGGTGAAGGCCGGGCGCGGAAAAGTGCAGTTCGACTAGGTTGCCGCAGGGGTAGGTGTCGATGGCGCCGGCATGGCGGGCGGCGCTTCGCTTTCGATCATTTCGGCCGCGGCGTCGAGCGCCCTGGCTTCGCCCACGGTGACACCGCCGGGGCCGGGGGCGTTATCGGCCTTGTCGCAGCCCGCAAGGGCGAGGAGGGCGAACAGCGCAAGGCGGTTCATGCAGAATGGCCCTTGGCAATAGGGGCAGGCCCTGCGGCCCGCCCCCGTTGGATCACATCTTCTTTTCGGCCTGGTCGATCGCCTTTTCGGCGCCGTCGCCCGCTGCGTTGAAATCGGCGGCGGCGGCGGCGGCGTTGGCGGCGGCATCTTCCGGCTTGGCGCCGGCGTTGGGATCGGCCGGCTCGGTCGCGGCGGCGCCGTTATCCGGTTCGGGCAGGGCGGCAACGGTGCTCAGCTGTTCCTCGGCCGGCATTTCGACCGTGTCGGGGGTGGCCTGTTCGCTGGCGCTGTCGGAGCTGCCGCAGGCCGAGAGGGCGAGCGCGGCCGAAGCGGCGAAGGCGTAAAGCGCGAATTTCTTCATCTGGGAATCAGCCCTCTTGCGAATGATCGGTTCGCGGGGTTCTCTAACCAACCAAGTGGTTGCTGGCAAACGGACTGGCAGGCGAATCCCCCCACTTGAAGTGATATAAAGAAATCTTTATATGCATCTTCGATGAAGCTTGAACCCACCTTGCGCGCGCTGGCCGACCCGACGCGGCTGCGCATCATGCGGCTGCTGGCCGACATGGAGCTGGCGGTGGGGGAACTGGCGCAGGTTCTGGGGCAAAGCCAGCCGCGCGTATCACGCCACGTGAAGATCCTGTGCGATGCCGGCCTTGCCGAACGGCGCCGCGAGGGTTCGTGGGTGTTCCTGCGGATCGCGATCGGCGCAGGACACGCGCCTACGCTCGGCGCGGCGGCGGCGCAGTTGCTGGCCGCCGGCGAGGGCGAGGACGCGGGCTTTGCCGCGCGCTGCGACGAGGACCGGCGCCACCTTGCCGCGATCCGCGCCGGACGGCAGACTCACGCGGAAGCCTATTTCGCGCGCCATGCGGCCGAATGGGACACGCTGCGCCTGCTGCATTCGCCCGACGGGCCGGTGGAGGCCGCCTTGGCCGACGCGCTGGCGGGCCCGCTGGGCGCGCTGCTGGATGTTGGCACGGGCACCGGCCGCATGGCCGAACTGTTCGCCCCCCGCGCCGATGCGGTCACCGCCTTCGACAAGAGCCCGGAGATGCTGCGGCTTGCCCGGGCACGGCTGCAGGACCTGCCGGCGGGCAAGGTCAGCCTTGAACAGGGCGATTTCACCGCGCTGCCCTTTGCCGCGGGCGCGTTCGGCACGGTGCTGTTCCACCAGGTGCTGCACTATGCGCAGGAACCCGAGGCCGTGCTGGCCGAAGCCGCGCGGGTGACCGCGCCGGGCGGGCGCATCGCCATCGTCGATTTTGCCGCCCACGGCCACGAGGAACTGCGCGAGCGCCACGCCCATGCCCGGCTTGGCTTTTCCGACGAGCAGATGCTGGCGCTGCTTGCCGCCGCGGGCTATGCGCCCGCTCCGCCGCTCGCCATCCCCGGCCAGCCGCTTACCGTGAAGATTTGGACGGGCACGCGCGCCGAAGCGTTGCCGCCCCGCGAACAGACCCGAAAGGCCGCCGCGTGACGATTGCCCCCGATGTGCCCCTGTTTGCCGACATTCCCGGCGACATCTCGGTGTCGTTCGAGTTCTTCCCGCCCAAGAGCGAAAAGATGGAAGAGCAGCTCTGGAACGCAATCCGCACGCTGGAACCCCTTGCGCCCGGCTTCGTCTCGGTGACCTATGGCGCGGGCGGCACCACGCGCGAACGCACCCATGCGACCGTGGCGCGGATCGTCAAGGAAACCGCGCTGGTGCCCGCCGCACACCTGACCTGCGTGGCGGCGAGCAAGGCCGAGATCGCCGAGATCGCCGACCAGTACTGGGAGGCGGGCGTGCGCCACATCGTCGCGCTGCGCGGTGATCCGCCGCCGGAAAACGGCGGGCGCTTCGTGCCGCACCCGGAAGGCTATGCCAGCGCGGCGGAGCTGGTGGCCGGGCTGAAGGCCCGGCATGACTTCGACATTTCGGTGGCGGCCTATCCCGAGGTTCACCCCGAGGCGGCCAGCGCGCAGGATGACCTCGACAACCTCAAGCGCAAGCTGGACGCGGGCGCCAGCCGCGCGATCACGCAGTTCTTCTTCTCGACCGACGCGTGGTTCCGCTTCATGGACAAGGCCCTGGCTGCCGGGATCACCGCGCCGATCCTGCCCGGGATCATGCCGGTGACCAGCTTTGCCGCGATCCGGCGGATGAGCGCGAACACCGAGATTCCGGCGTGGATGGAGGCGATGTTCGAAGGCCTGGACGAACGGCCGGGCCCGCGGGCGCTGGTGGCCGCCGTGGCCGCCGCCGACCTGTGCCGCCGGCTCTATGCGGGCGGCGTGCGCGACTTCCATTTCTATACGCTCAACAAGGCCGAACAGGCCTATGCGATCTGCCATCTACTCGGATTGAGGCCCAGACCATGACCGTTCCCAGCAAGGCCCGCGAGGCGCTGTTCGCAGAAGCCGGCAAGCGCATCCTCATCACCGACGGCGCCTTCGGCACCGAGATCCAGGGCTGGAAGCTGTCCGAGGCGGATTACGCCGGCACGCTTGGCCTCGCCAAGGACCAGAAGGGCAACAACGACATCCTCGCCCTGACCAAGCCCGAGGTCCCCGAGGCGATCCACCGCGCCTATTTCGAGGCCGGGGCCGACATTGCCGAGACCAACACGTTCTCGGCCAACCGGATCAGCCAGGCGGACTATGCCGCCGAGCATCTGGTGCGCGAGATCAACCTGGAGAGCGCACGGCTGGCGCGGCGGATTGCCGATGAATATCAGGCCCGCGATGGCCGCCCGCGCTTCGTGGCGGGCGCGATCGGGCCGACCAACAAGACGCTGTCGCTTTCGCCGGACGTCAACGATCCGGGCTACCGCGAGATCGACTGGGATACGCTGGTCGATGTCTACAAGGAGCAGGCCGCGGCGCTGGTCGAGGGCGGGGCGGATTTCATCCTGATCGAGACGGTGTTCGATACGCTCAACGCCAAGGCCGGGATCATGGCGATCAAGCAGCTCGAGGCCGAGATTGGCCGCGAGGTGCCGATCATGCTGTCGATGACGCTGACCGACCTTTCGGGGCGCAACCTTTCGGGCCACACGGTGGAAGCATTCTGGCACGCGGTACGGCACGCCAGGCCGGTGACCATCGGGCTGAACTGTTCGTTCGGCGCGACCCAGCTGCGCCCGCACGTGAAGGTGCTGTCGGAAATTGCCGACACGCTGATCATGGTCTATCCCAATGCGGGCCTGCCCAATGAACTGGGTGCCTATGACGAACTGCCGGAGACGACGGCAGGGCTGGTGAAGGAATGGGCCGAGGCCGGTCAGGTCAATATTCTCGGCGGGTGCTGTGGTTCCACTCCGGCGCATATCGCCGCGATGGCCAAGGCCGTGGCCGGGCTGCCGGCGCGCAAGGTGCCGGTGCCCGAAGTGGTCACCCGGCTGGCGGGGCTCGAACCCTTCACGATGGCCTCCTGAGCCTTACCCTTTCCCCGCTCGACACGAACGGATCCTTTTTGTGACTGAAACTGCCGCCTCTGCCCGCCCA
>Ga0228701_1000878_pt1 | contig 22381 bp, 19 predicted proteins | sample McNCre117_Aug_MG_2_FD_178017 | JGI IMG/M metagenome (GOLD analysis project Ga0228701, IMG submission 178017) | Freshwater microbial communities from McNutts Creek, Athens, Georgia, United States - 11-17_Aug_MG | ecosystem: Environmental > Aquatic > Freshwater > Creek | place: USA: Georgia...
TTGCCTCGGGCGCGCACTGCGACGGCGCCAGCTTCCTTCTCTTTGTCGCCTACGACCAAGATGTAGGGAAGCTTTTGCATTGAATGCTCGCGTATTTTATACGTGATTTTCTCGTTCCGGAGGTCTAAATCGACCCTAAGCCCTTGATTCCGCAGTGTTTTTGCAACTTCTTGGCAATATTCGGCCTGTGAATCGGTGATATTGAGCACCGAAACTTGGGTCGGCGCCAACCAAGTGGGCAAGGCGCCGGCGTGCTGCTCGATCAAAATTCCGATGAAACGCTCCATGCTGCCCACGATGGCGCGGTGCAAGATGACGGGGCGTTGGCGTGAGCCGTCTTCGGCCGTGTACTCAGCGTCCAAGCGCTCAGACAGGTTGAAGTCGACCTGAATCGTTCCGCACTGCCACTCGCGGCCAATGGCATCTTTCAAGGTGTATTCAATCTTGGGGCCATAGAAAGCGCCGTCACCTTCAGAGATGACGTACTGACAGCCTGCGGCAGTCAAGCTGTCCATCAAGGCCTTCTCGGCCTTGTCCCACAACTCGTCTGAGCCAATACGGGCTTCGGGGCGTGTGGACACTTTGTACAAGATGTCGGTGAAGCCAAAGTCTGCATAGACCTTCTTGAGTACCTTAGTGAAGGTGTCGCACTCGGGCAAGATTTGGTCTTCGGTGCAGAAGATATGGCCATCGTCTTGCGTGAAGCCACGCACGCGCATGATGCCGTGCAAGCCGCCGGATGGCTCGTTGCGGTGGCACTGACCAAACTCGCCGTAGCGCAATGGCAGATCGCGGTAGCTCTTGATGCCTTGCTTGAAGATCAAGATGTGACCAGGGCAATTCATCGGCTTCAAAGCATAGTCACGCTTTTCAGACTCTGTGGTGAACATGTTGTCGCGGTACTTGTCCCAGTGGCCAGTTTTTTCCCACAGCGACTTGTCAATGATTTGCGGACCTTTGACTTCGAGGTAGTCGTTGTCACGGTACACCTGACGCATGTACTGCTCAATGGTTTGCCACACGGTCCAACCCTTGGGGTGCCAAAACACCAAGCCAGGTGCGTGCTCGTCGATGTGGAACAAATCCAGCTCGCGGCCCAGTTTGCGGTGGTCGCGCTTTTCAGCCTCCTCCAAACGCTTGAGGTAGAGCTGCAAATCATCTTTGCTAGCCCAGGCTGTGCCGTAAATGCGTTGCAGCATTTCGTTTTTATGGTCACCGCGCCAATAGGCGCCAGCCACTTTCATCAACTTGAAATGCTTGAGCTTGCCAGTGCTGGGCACGTGTGGGCCACGGCACAAGTCCTCGAAAGCACCTTCGCGGTACAGGCTGACGTCTTCATTGCTGGGGATGCTGGCAATGATCTCGGCCTTGTAGTGCTCGCCCAAACCTTTGAAATAAGCCACCGCCTCATCACGAGGCAAGACACGGCGCACCACGGCTTCGTCCTTGTTCGCCAATTCGGTCATGCGCTTTTCAATGGCGGCCAAGTCCTCGGGGGTGAAGCCGCGGGTGAACGAGAAGTCGTAAAAGAAGCCGTCGTCAATGACGGGGCCAATGGTCACTTGGGCTTCTGGGTACAGCTCTTTCACCGCATAAGCCAACAAGTGGGCGGTGGAGTGACGAATCACCTCCAAGCCTTCGGCATCTTTGGCTGTGATGATGGCCAAGCTCGCATTGCTGCTCATTGTGTAGCTGGTGTCCACCACTTTGCCGTCAACCTTGCCAGCCAAAGCCGCCTTCGCCAAGCCTGCGCCAATCGATGCAGCCACTTCGGCCACCGTCACGGGGCCTGGAAATTCACGTTGCGAACCGTCGGGAAGAGTAATCTGAACCATTTTTTTTCAATAAAAAAGCGCGGCTGAGGCCGCGCTTGGAATGAGTGTCTAAACGCTTGGGCAGATTTTACGCCGCCCAGCATTTAGCTCTCAAAAGTCGATCAGTGGAACTGCTCTTCTTCGGTTGAACCTGTCAAAGCTTTCACAGAGGATGTTCCGCCTTGAATCACAGTGGTCACGTCGTCGAAGTAGCCTGCGCCCACTTCTTGCTGGTGTGACACGAAGGTGTAACCCTTGTCGCGTGCTGCGAATTCAGGCTCTTGCACCATGTTGACGTAGTGCTTCATGCCTTCGCCGTTGGCGTAGGCGTGGGCAAACTGGAAGGTGTTGTACCAGTTGATGTGGATACCAGCCAAAGTGATGAACTGGTACTTGTAGCCCAAAGCCGACAAGTCTTCCTGGAACGAAGCGATTTGCTTGTCGTCCAAGTTTTTCTTCCAGTTGAACGATGGTGAGCAGTTGTACGAGAGCAACTTGCCTGGGCAAGCGGCATGCACGGCTTGTGCAAACTCACGGGCGAAACCAATGTCTGGCACACCTGTTTCGCACCACACCAAGTCAGCGTAAGGGGCGTATGCCACGCCGCGGCTGATGGCTTGCTCTAAACCGTTTTTGACGCGGTAGAAGCCTTCTTGTGTGCGCTCTCCTGTCAGGAACGGCTTGTCATTGGCGTCGTGATCGGACGTCACCAAGTTAGCTGCTTCTGCATCGGTGCGGGCCAACACGATGGTGTTCACCCCCATCACGTCTGCTGCAAAACGTGCAGAGATCAATTTCTCGCAAGCTTCTTGTGTAGGCACCAGCACTTTGCCACCCATGTGACCGCATTTCTTCACAGCAGCCAGTTGGTCTTCGAAGTGAACACCAGCAGCGCCAGAGGCAATCATGTTTTTCATCAACTCGAACGCGTTCAACACACCGCCAAAACCGGCTTCAGCGTCGGCCACGATGGGCAAGAAGTAGTCGATGAACTCTTTGTCGCCTGGGTTGATGCCACGGCCCCACTGAATTTCATCAGCGCGCTTGAAGGTGTTGTTGATGCGGCGAACCATGGTGGGCACCGAGTCGTAGGCATAAAGCGACTGGTCTGGATACATGGTTTCAGAGGTGTTGCCGTCAGCAGCGACTTGCCAGCCAGACAAATACACAGCTTCTAAGCCGGCTTTGGCTTGTTGCATGGCTTGACCCGCACTGATAGCACCGAATGCATTGACGTACCCTTTTTTGGCGCCGCCGTTGATTTTTTCCCAGAGCTTTTCTGCACCGCGCTTGGCCAGTGTGTGCTCGATGGGCATGCTGCCGCGCAAACGCACCACGTCAGCCGCAGAGTAACCACGCTTCACGCCTTTCCAGCGTGGGTTGGTGGCCCAGTCTTTTTCGAGGGCTGCGATTTGTTGTTCACGGCTGAGTTGTTCAGACAGAGATTGAGGCATGGTTCACTCCTAGAGGTTGAAAACAAAACGGACTGTTGGCTGAGTGCTTTTCGAGATCCGATGGCCAAAGTATAGGTCTTATATAAGACTACGATCGTCTCTTATGTCTTATAGAAGAATTTATTTTTAATGTTTAAAAACAACAACTTGCAAATTAAATATTGATATATGAAATTGAATTTCTCATATCAAGAAAAAATATTGCGTCGCAGCAATTCCATATTTCATCATTCAAAAATCAATTTTGCAAAACATGACCCATGAAACAGGCTGTGATTTGATGCGCATGCAAATGCGCTCTTGTTTTTCAACACACACGCCATGACAAGTGCGTCATCTCGCAGCGAAGCGCCGTCACAAAAACAACAACCTCGAGTGAAAAAAGTGATTTTTCACTTGGAAAGCAGATTTTTCTCAATTAGCATCCGTGTTGCTCAACAGAGTTCTCCTCTCGAGAGCGATGACAAACACTTCTAGAAGGAAATCAACCATGGCAACTGCAAAGAAAGCTCCAGCAAAAAAAGCGCCTGCAAAGAAGGCTGCACCTGCTGCAAAAAAAGCACCGGCTAAAAAAGTAGCCGCTAAAAAAGCCGCTCCGGCCAAAAAAGTCGCAGCGAAAAAGCCAGCAGCCAAGAAAGCTGCTCCAGCTAAAAAAGTAGTGGCAAAAAAAGCTCCGGCCAAAAAAGTCGCAGCTAAAAAAGCACCTGCTAAAAAGCGCACGCCTAACGCTGCGTTCATGAAAGCCATGACACCTAGCGCTGCCTTGGCTGCTGTGATTGGTCAAACTGCAGTGCCACGCACTGAAGTCGTCAGCAAGCTGTGGACATACATCAAAAAGCACGGTCTGCAAGACAAAGTCAACAAGCGCAACATCAATGCGGATGACAAGCTCAAGGCTGTGTTTGGCAAAGCCCAAGTCACCATGTTCGAATTGGCTGGCTTGATCGGCAAGCACCTGAAGTAATTCAGTTCTTGCTGAACAAAAAAAGGGCCGCATCAGCGGCCCTTTTTTTATGCATGCTTTGTGTCGATCAAGCCTTGGTTTGTCGTGCCATCGCCGCATCACGAATCGAACTCAAGGTGCCACGCGTGGTGATGACTTCTTCATCAATCATGACTTCGATCAACGTGCCTTCTTGGCACGCTAAAGCATCTTTAAAAGCCGCTTCAAACTCACCGGTACGTGTGATGCGCACACCCGCATAGCCGTAAGCCCTTGCAAGCGCAGCAAAGTCTGGGTTCTTGAGCTTTGAGCCACTTTGATGCTGGGGGTATTCACGCTCTTGATGCATGCGAATCGTGCCGTACACACCGTTGTTGAGCAACACAATGATTGTCTTCGCGCCATACTGAACTGCAGTGGCCAGCTCTTGTCCATTCATCAAGAAATCACCATCACCCGCGATGGTAAAGACCGTCCGCCCTGTGAGGATGTTGGCCGCAATACCCGCCGGCACACCGTACCCCATGGAGCCCACAGTCGGGGCAAGTTGCACCTTGTCACCATGCACGAGCCCGCGGTGTTTGTGAAAACGATGAATCCAACTGGCAAAGTTACCGGCACCGTTGGTGAACACCGCATCCTCGGGGAGCAACTTGCTGATCACGCCCACAATGGCGGGCATGTCAATGTCGCCTGGCAGGACTTGCGGCTGCATATTGGCTTGGTAGTCCGCATTGGCCTCTGAGGTCCATGCTTCCCATGGCAAGCTGGTGGGTGCAGTCAACACTTCCAAGGAGCGCGCAGCTGCGTTCATGGTCGAAAGCATGGCCAGGTCAGCTTGGTAGACACGGTTCAATTCTTCCGCACTGCTGTGGATATGGACCAACTTTTGCAGAGGTTTAGGCGCTTGCAACAAGGTGTATCCGCTGGTGGTCATTTCCCCAAGACGCGGACCGATCGCCAAAATCAAATCGCTGTCACGCACGCGTTGTGCGAGCTTTGGATTGATGCCAATGCCAACGTCGCCCGCATATTGCGGATGACGGTTGTCAAAGGTGTCTTGAAAACGAAACGCATTGCCCACAGGCAATTTCCAGTTTTCAGCAAAGCGCTGCAGCGCCTGGGCCGACTGTGGTGTCCATCCACTGCCACCCGCAATCACAAAGGGCCGCTTGGCTGCCAGCAGCATTTCGCGCAATTGACGCAAGCTGCCAGGATCGCTCCATGCCTCCACAGGCTCGACACGGGCGAGCGGACGGGCATCGACCTCGCGCACCAGCATGTCTTCGGGCAACACCAGCACCACCGGTCCAGGACGGCCATTCATGGCTGTCGCAAACGCACGAGCCACGTATTCGGGAATGCGGCTGGGGTCATCAATGCGTTCCACACGCTTGGCCATGCCTCGCGTGCTGGGACCAAAAAAGTTGTTGTAATCGACTTCTTGAAAGGCTTCACGGTCACGGAAATCGCTGCCCACATCTCCCACAAACAACACCATCGGCGTGCTGTCTTGAAAAGCGGTGTGCACGCCGATGGACGCATTGGTGGCACCTGGGCCTCGGGTAACAAAACAAATGCCCGGACGGCCGGTTAAACGGCCTTGTGCATCGGCCATGTAAGCCGCCCCACCCTCTTGCCGGTTGATGACGAATTGAATGCGATCGCGGTAGGCATGAAAACCATCCAACACGGCCAAGTAGCTTTCGCCAGGTACGCCAAAGGCATGTGTCACGCCTTGTTCAATCAAACATTCGACCAGCAGATGGCCCGCGATTTGTTTTGTCATCCTCTGTCCTTTTCTCAGCTTGGCTGAACCGTACGACGGCCCACCCCCAAAGCAACCAACACGCTCAGGAGCAACACGATCGCAGCGCCCAGCAGGGTTGCACCATACCAACCGTGGTCCATGAACACACCAAAAATCACCGGTGACACAGCAAAGCCAACGTCCAGTCCGGAGTACACCATGCCGTACACGCGGCCTGTCGCACCTTTGGGCGTGGCTTTTTTGATCATCATGTCGCGCGAGGGGCCGCCGACACCAATGGCCAAGCCCGTGGCCGCCAAAATGACCATCGTCGTCATGGCATCAAACAAACCACTGCCACACAAGGCCATGAAAATCGCAGCCACGGTCATGCAAACCGCCACCACTTTGTCGCTTTGACGCGGCCAACGTGCCGCCACAAAACCGCCCACAAACATTCCGGCTGCAGCACACAACATGTAGGCCGTCAGGGTCATGGTGGCAGCCTCAAATGTGACGCTGTACATGGCTTGCAAAATCGAAACCGAAAAACTTTGCACGACGGCCAAGGTCATGGTCGAGAGAAAGAAAAATCCAAAGCACCACCACACGACAGGAATTTTCATGAACGCCAAGGTGTGCGTGCCATCTGCCGCTTGTTGGTGATCGACCACATGGGTGAGCAACGCATCGCGTTGCCACACCAACAGCAACAGAATCGACAAAAAGGCCACACCAGCCCCCAAATAGGCCACACGCCAATCAAACATTGTGCTCAAGCTCACCATGAACACAGGCGCGACGGCCCAGCCCAAATTACCAGTCAAACCATGGGCGCTGAAGGCATAACCCAAGCGTGGCGCTGACACACGTTGGTTCAAGATGGTGAAGTCCACCGGATGAAACGAGCAATTCCCCACACCCAACATAGCCGCAGCCACCATCAAACCTGTGTAGCTCTCCGCAAACGATGCCACCACACAGGCCAGCGACAGCACCAGCAACGAGCCATACATCACGGGGCGTGCGCCAAATCGATCCACCACAAACCCTGCAGAAGCCTGGCCCATGCCAGACACCACAAAGAACACCGACATCAAAAAGCCAAGCTCTGAGTAACTCAAGCCAAAAGTTTTCATGAAGACCGGAAACATCAGCGGCAGCAGCAGATGCGAGAAATGGGAACTGGCGTGCGCCAAGCCCACCAAGCCAATGACGGCCACGTCATCGCGCCAAGGAGTGTCTGTCTGTGTGAGTGTGGTCATAGAGAGCGGCAACAAAAAGGCGCAAGAGGTAAGGACAGTGAATCCTACCTGTTGCGCCTTGGAGGCATCGTCGACTGGGGGACAAGCCCCCCTAGAGACCGAGTGCTTTAGCTTTCCACTTTGGCAAAAGCGAATTCGCCGGGAGCACGCACGGGGTCCACGCTGACCGCAATCGTGTCTTTGGGCAAGAACTTGCCCTCCAACAACAACTTCGACAGCGGGTTTTCAATGCGCTGCTGGATGGCACGTTTCAAGGGACGCGCACCAAAGACAGGATCGAAGCCCACCTTGGCCAGCTCGGCCAAGGCAGCAGGTGACACATCCAAGGTCAAGTCCATCTTGGTCAAACGGGCAGCCAATATCTTGAGCTGAATGCCCGCGATGCTGGCAATGTGTTCTGCATCCAGCGCGTGGAATACCACGGTCTCGTCGATGCGGTTCAAGAACTCTGGGCGGAAATGCGACTTGAGCTCATCCCACACCGCATCCTTGATGTCCTGCGCGTCTTGCCCCACCATGCTTTGAATGATGGGCGAGCCGATGTTGGAGGTCATCACGATGACCGTGTTTTTAAAGTCCACCGTGCGACCTTGACCATCGGTCAAGCGGCCATCGTCGAGCACTTGCAACAAGATGTTGAACACATCTGGGTGCGCCTTCTCTACCTCGTCGAGTAGAAGCACGCTGTAGGGGTTGCGACGCACCGCCTCGGTCAAGTAACCACCTTCGTCATAGCCCACGTAGCCGGGAGGCGCACCCACCAAGCGGCTGACTGAGTGCTTCTCCATGAACTCACTCATGTCGATGCGAATCATGTGGTCTTCGCTGTCAAACAAGAAGCCCGCCAAGGCCTTGCACAGCTCCGTTTTACCCACACCCGTTGGGCCGAGGAACAAGAACGAGCCTGTGGGGCGATTGGGGTCGCCCAAGCCTGCACGCGAGCGGCGAATGGCGTTGGCCACCGCCGTGATGGCCTCTTCTTGGCCCACCACACGGTCGTGCAACTTATCTTCCATCTGCAAGAGTTTGTCGCGCTCGCCTTGCATCAGTTTGGACACAGGAATACCCGTGGCACGCGCCACCACTTCGGCAATTTCTTCCGCGCCCACTTGTGTGCGCAACAAACGATGGCCACCGGCAGCCGTAGTCTTACCGCTTTCGCGCGCGTTGGCTTCTTTCATGCGCTTTTCAAGCTCAGGCAACTTGCCGTATTGCAGCTCAGCCACTTTGTTGAAATCGCCTTTGCGGGTGAGCTCTTCAATCTGATGACGCAAGCGGTCAATCTCTTCTTTGATTTGTGCACCACCGTGGGCAGAGGCTTTTTCAGATTTCCAAATTTCCTCTAAGTCAGCGTACTCTTTGCCGATCTTTTGAATCTCTTCTTCGAGCAACTCCATGCGCTTTTGCGAGGCTTCGTCTTTTTCTTTGCGCACGGCTTCGCGCTCGATCTTGAGCTGAATCAAACGACGGTCGAGCTTGTCCATCACCTCAGGTTTGGAATCGATTTCAATTTTGATTTTGGCCGCCGCCTCGTCGATCAAATCAATCGCTTTGTCGGGCAAGAAGCGGTCGGTGATGTAGCGGTGGCTCAACTCAGCTGCAGCCACGATGGCAGGGTCGGTGATCTCGACGCCATGGTGCACTTCGTACTTCTCTTGCAAGCCACGCAAGATGGCGATGGTTGCCTCGACCGTGGGCTCACCCACGATGATTTTTTGGAAACGGCGCTCCAACGCCGCATCTTTCTCGATGTACTTGCGGTATTCGTCGAGAGTAGTTGCACCCACACAGTGCAGCTCGCCGCGCGCCAAAGCCGGCTTGAGCATATTGCCTGCGTCCATCGCGCCTTCGGCCTTACCTGCCCCCACCATGGTGTGCAACTCATCGATGAACACAATGGTTTGGCCTTCGTCCTTGGCGAGTTCGTTCAACACGCTTTTGAGGCGCTCCTCAAACTCACCACGGTACTTGGCACCCGCCAACAAAGCAGCCATATCGAGCGACAACACGCGTTTGCCTTTGAGCGAGTCAGGCACCTCGCCAGCCACGATGCGCTGAGCCAATCCCTCGACGATCGCGGTCTTACCCACACCAGGTTCACCAATCAGCACAGGATTATTTTTGCTGCGACGTTGCAGCACTTGGATGGCGCGGCGAATCTCGTCGTCACGACCAATCACAGGATCGAGCTTGCCTTGACGGGCTCGTTCGGTGAGGTCCATGCAGTATTTTTTGAGCGCTTCACGCTGGCCTTCGCTGTCTGCGCTCTCGACCTTTTGGCCGCCACGCACGGCTGTGACCGCAGACTCCAACGATTTACGACTCAAACCGTTTTCACGCGCAAGCTTGCCCCAATCGCCTTTGTGGTCGCACACGGCCAACAAAAACAATTCGCTGGCGATGAACTGGTCGCCTCGTTTGATGGCGTCTTTTTCAGCGGCTTGGATGAGCGAGACCAAATCACGGCCGACTTGCACTTGCTCTTGCCCTTCCACTTTGGGCAGGCGGTTCATGGCACTTTCGGCAGCCGACAACAGGCCCTGAACATTGGCGCCTGCACGTTGCAAAAGAGACTTCGGGCCGTCATCTTGGCGCAGCATTGCAACCAAGACATGAGAGGGTTCGATGTACGCGTGGTCGTTGCCTAAGGCCAAGGTTTGAGCCTCAGACAAGGCTTCTTGGAATTTGGAAGTGAGTTTGTCAAGACGCATAAAAGCTCCAGGACGGAATGTTGAATTACCTCGTAGCTGAGGCCAGTTCATCAGATTTCAAGCTGTGGCTTCTCCCGCCACCTTGACCTGGATCAAGTTTGCGCGCTCAAACCGCGCTGTTTGACGCCTGAATACCCCAACGCGCCAAGGCGTGGTCGTCGCTCACACGGGCATCGACCCAGCGCGAACCTTCAGGCGTGACTTCTTTCTTCCAGAATGGCGCTTGGGTCTTGAGGTAATCCATCAAAAACTCGCAGGCTTTGAAGCTTTCACCTCGGTGCGCAGACGTCACCGCCACAAACACAATTTGGTCTTCAGGGTGCAGCAAGCCTACGCGGTGAATGACGCGGGCCGCAAAGATGTCAAAGCGCTTTCGGGCTTCGTCCATCATGGCCGAGATGGATTTTTCGGTCATGCCCGGATAGTGCTCGAGCTCCATGCTGGCGACCGCACTGCCGTCGTTGCGCTCGCGCACGGTGCCCAAAAATGAACACACCGCCCCCACCCGCGCATCGCCTGCGCGCAAGGCGGCAATCTCTTGGCTCACATCAAAGTCTTGGGTTTGGATGCTGACGGTGAATGACATGGCACGCCTCTTGGTTTAACCACCCGTGACCGGTGGGAAAAAAGCCACTTCACAGCCGTCACTCAAGACCGCTGATTCATCACATAAGTCTTGGTTCAACGCCATACGCACGGCGCGGCCATGGGCCAGCACTTCGGCATACACACCGCCACGTGCGATCAACTCCTCGCGCAATGTCTTGAGGGTGATGGCCTGAGTGGCAACACTTTCAGCCCCTTGTCCAATGGCTTCACGAATGGACGCAAAGTATTTGAGGTTGACGTTCATGCCAGCCACTCCGCAAAGGAAATAAACCGAACGGTATCGCCTTTTGAAATCGTCTGCCCAGCAGGGTTATCCACCACGCCATCGCCCCACACGGCTGAGGTGAGTACACCTGAGCTTTGGTTCGGGAACAGATCGAGACCGCCTTGGGCGTTGCGTTTGACACGCAAAAACTCGCGGCGTTTGTCGGCGCGCGGCCAATCGAAGTGTGCCGTCATCTCAGTGCGCACGACGTCGGTCTTGCGGACCCCTTGCAGGGCCAGCACAAAAGGGCGCACCAGCAGCAAGAAGGTCACAAAGCTAGACACGGGGTTGCCGGGCAAGCCCATGAAGTGACAAGCGCCGCCCTCAGCCGCACGGTTCACCTTGCCATAGGCGAAAGGTTTGCCGGGTTTGATGGCCAATTGCCAGAGGTTCAACTCGCCCAAGATTTCCACAGCGGGTTTGATGTGGTCTTCTTCGCCCACCGACACACCGCCGCTGGTCAAAATCAAATCGTGGTGCTGGGCTGCATCGCGCAAGGCGGCGATGGTGGCCTCGCGCTTGTCGGGCACGATGCCGAGGTCGGTCACCTCACACCCTAAGCGTTGCAGCATGGCACGCAAAAAGAAACGGTTGGAGTTGTAAATGGCCCCCGCAGGCATGGCCTCAGGGGCCACATCACCGGGCATGACCAATTCATCGCCGGTAGAAAACAAAGCCACACGTGGCCGTGCTGATACCTGCAACTGTGCCAAGCCAATGCTGGCGGCCAAGCCTAACTCCGCAGGCGTCAAGCGTGTGCCGTGCGTGAGCACCGTGGCACCGCGGGTAACGTCTTCGCCCGAGCGGCGAATCCACTGCCCTGTAGGCACAGCTTTGTTGACTTGAACTTGCTCGCCCTCTAAAGCCTCGCAGTCTTCTTGCATCACCACGGCGTCGGCACCGGGGGGAATGGGTGCGCCTGTGAAGATGCGTGCAGCTTCGCCTGCATTGAGCTGCGTGCCGTGTGTGCCTGCGGGAATGCGTTGCGTCACACGCAGCACCGCGCCTGCTTGCACACAGTCAGCCACCCGCACGGCATAGCCGTCCATCGAGCTGTTGTCTTGCGGAGGCACTTGCAATGACGACGTGACATCTTGTGCGAGCACCCGGCCATCGGCCTCAAAAGTGGACACCGATTGCACGCCAGTCAACACATGGGCTTGCGCCAACAACTGCGGCAAAGCGTCATCCAAGGAAAGCAAAGCAGGACGGGTCATATCAACAAGGGGTTGTATTCAAAACGGTCTTCATTCGCCACCAACCACTCCGTGATCGCATAGGGATCGTTGAGATCCAACACAGGACGCTGCGTGGCTTCTGGCAAGTCGTGCGGCGAATCGGTGGCGATGGCCACTACAAAATCATCATCTGGGTAGCGCACAGGTTGATGAGAGGCTTTTCGCCAAACTTCGACTTTCAACAAGTCACTGCGCTTGAAGCCTTCGACCAACACCCAATCCACACCGTCGTACACCTCTGCGAGCAAATGGTGCACCGAGAGCTGCGCAGGCTGCTCAAACTGGCGCTGCAACACCAAGCGTTGGTTGGAGGCCACCAACACCTCAAACGCGCCCGCTTCGCGATGACGCCAGCTGTCTTTGCCGGGCTTGTCGATGTCAAAGTTGTGGTGCGCATGCTTGACCACCGACACGCGCAAACCTTTCATGCGCATGCAGCCAATCAACTGCTCCACCAAGGTGGTTTTTCCTGAGCCGGAGTAACCGGCAAAGGCGACGACCTTCATGCGTGATCGCAATGCTTGGCGATGTAAGCCTTGATTTGCGCCACATCCGCCTTCATCACGTGCACGCGTTTGGGCAATGCTTCGATGCCTTCAAACTTCGCAGGGCGATTGGGTTCTTGGCCCAAAGCTTCCACGATGGTGGCGGCAAATTTGATGGGCAATGCCGTTTCCAACACGATCATGGGCACACCCGCCTTGATGTGTTCACGCGCCACTTTCACGCCGTCGGCGGTGTGGGTGTCGATCATCTGGCCAAAGCGTTTGTAGACGTCTTGGATGGTGGCCAAACGGTTCGCATGCGTGCTCTTGCCGCTGGCAAAACCATAGCGCGCTGCAGCTTCTGCAAAGTGCGGGTTGCCGCTCAAATCGAACTTGCCGCTCTTCGAAATTTGGGCGCCAAACAAGTCTTTGGTCAAGGCGGCATCGCGACCGAGCAAATCGAACACAAAGCGTTCGAAGTTGCTGGCCTTGGAAATGTCCATCGACGGGCTAGAGGTTTCGTGTGTGTCGGCACTGCCGCGCACGCGGTACACGCCGGTGCGGAAGAACTCGTCCAACACATCGTTTTCGTTGGTGGCCGCCACCAAGGTGTCCACGGGCAAGCCCATCATGCGGGCCACATGACCTGCGCACACGTTGCCAAAGTTGCCGCTTGGCACGGTGAAGCTCACCTTTTGGCTGTTGGCCGTGGTGGCTTGGAAATAGCCCGCGAAGTAATACACCACTTGGGCCAACAAACGCGCCCAGTTGATGGAGTTGACCGTGCCAATTTTGTATTGGGTCTTGAAGTCCAAATCGTTGGACACCGCTTTGACCAAATCTTGGCAATCGTCAAACACGCCTTCGATGGCGATGTTGTGGATGTTCTCGTCCATCAAGCTGAACATTTGTGCTTGTTGGAAGGGGCTCATGCGACCGTGTGGGCTGGTCATGAACACGCGGACACCTTTTTTGCCACGCATGGCGTATTCGGCGGCGCTACCCGTGTCGCCACTGGTCGCACCAAAAATATTCAGCTCTTCGCCACGGCGCGCCAACTCGTATTCAAACAAGTTGCCCAGCAGTTGCATGGCCATGTCTTTGAAGGCAAGCGTAGGGCCGTTCGACAAAGCCTCGACCAACAAGCCGTCTTCTAACTTGCGCACAGGCACGATGGCCTCGGTGCCGTAGACCTCTTGGGTGTAGGTCTTGGCACACAAGGCTTTCAGGTCGGCCGCGGGAATGTCGTCGATGTAGAGCGACAACACTTCGAACGCCAAGGCGGCATAGCCTTGTGTGTTGAACGTGTGGCGCAAACGCGTGAGCGCTGCATCGTCCACCTGCGGGTAGTGCTCGGGCAAATACAAACCACCATCGGGAGCCAAGCCCTCGAGGAGGATTTCACAAAAACGCTTGCGCTCGGCGTGGCCGCGCGTGGACAAATACAGCATCAGTTCAACTCTTCTTTGCGGATGCGGGTGATCGGGGCCAACACGGTGGTCAGCTTTTGCATTTCAGCGATGGCTTGGTTCATCTTGGCTTCCACGCAATCGTGGGTCAAGATGATGAGGTCGGTGTGGCTTTCGCCCTCACCCGCTTCACGCTGCAACACGGCATCAATGCTGATGTCGGCAGTCGCCAAAATGCCTGTGACTTTGGCGAGCACGCCCGCTTGGTCGGCCACGCGCAAGCGCAGGTAGTAGCTGGTCACCACTTGGTCCATCGGCAAGATGACCAAGTTGCTCATCGCGTCGGGCTGGAACGCCAAATGCGGCACGCGGTTGAGTGGGTCGGCGGTGTGCAAGCGGGTGATGTCCACCAAGTCGGCAATCACCGCGCTGGCTGTGGGCTCGCTGCCCGCACCTTTGCCGTAATACAAGGTGGTCCCCACGGCGTCGGCTTGCACCATCACCGCGTTCATCGCACCTTCGACGTTGGCAATCAAGCGCTTGGCTGGCACCAAGCAGGGATGCACGCGCAGCTCAATGCCTGCAGCCGTGCGCTTAGAAATGCCGAGCAGTTTGATGCGGTAGCCGAGTTGTTCGGCGTACTTGATGTCTTGCGATTCGAGCTTGGTGATGCCTTCGACATACGCCTTGTCAAACTGCACAGGCACGCCAAAAGCAATGGCCGACATGATGGTGGCTTTGTGCGCGGCGTCCACACCTTCGATGTCGAAGGTGGGGTCTGCTTCGGCGTAGCCCAAGGCTTGCGCTTGCTTGAGCACGTCATCAAAGGTCAAGCCTTTGTCGCGCATCTCCGACAAGATGAAGTTGGTGGTGCCATTGATGATGCCGGCCAACCATTGAATGCGGTTGGCCGTGAGGCCTTCGCGCAAAGCTTTGATGATCGGAATACCACCAGCGACAGCCGCTTCAAACGCCACCATCACGCCCTTTTTGTGGGCCGCTGCAAAAATTTCTGTGCCGTGCACCGCCAGCAGTGCCTTGTTGGCCGTGACCACATGCTTGCCAGCTTCGATGGCTTCGAGCACGAGCTGCTTGGCGATGCCGTAGCCGCCAATGAGTTCGACCACGATGTCGATGTCGGGATTGGCAATGACTTTGCGTGCATCGTCGACCACTTGCACATTCGCACCCACGATGCTTTTGGCACGTGCCACATCGAGGTCAGCCACCATCGTGACTTCAATGCCGCGACCGGCGCGACGTTGGATTTCTTCTTGGTTGCGTTGGAGCACTTCAAAAGTGCCGCTGCCTACAGTGCCAATGCCTAACAGGCCTACTTGAATCGGTTTCATGCTGCGTTTTTATTTCTGTAGTTTTCGAGGAATTTAGCGATGCGCGAGATGGCCTCACGCAAGTCGTCCACATGTGGCAAAAACACAATGCGGAAATGATCGGTGCTCGGCCAATTGAAGCCCGTGCCCTGCACCAACATGACCTTGGTTTCTTCCAACATTTCTAAGAAGAATTGCTGGTCGTCTTTGATCGGATAAACCTTGGGATCCAAGCGGGGGAACATGTACAAGGCTGCCTGCGGCTTGACACAGGTCACACCGGGAATCGCGGTGATGAGCTCATAGGCCAAGTCACGCTGCTTGCGCAAACGACCGCCCTCACCCACCAAGTCGTTGATGCTTTGGTAGCCACCCAAGGCGGTTTGAATCGCCCATTGACCTGGCACGTTGGCGCACAGACGCATGTTGGAGAGCATGTTCAAGCCCTCGATGTAATCCAGCGCAGGTTTTTTATCGCCAGACACCACCATCCAGCCTGCACGATAGCCACACGAACGGTAGCTCTTGGACAAAGAGTTGAACGTCAGCGTCAAAACGTCGTCACTCAAGCTGCCAATGGGCGTGTGTTTGACATCGTCATACAAAACTTTGTCATACACCTCGTCCGCAAAAATAATCAAACCGTGTTCGCGCGCCAAAGCCACGATTTCTTTGAGCAACGCATCGGAGTACAACGCACCCGTGGGGTTGTTGGGGTTGATCACCACAATGCCTTTGGTGTTGGGCGTGATCTTGGATCGAATGTCAGCCACGCTGGGCATCCAGCCGTTGGCCTCATCGCACACATAGTGCACGGGCGTTCCGCCTGACAAGCTCACTGCAGCAGTCCACAAGGGGTAATCAGGCGCAGGCAACAGCAATTCATCACCGTTGTTGAGCAAGGCATTGGTGGCCATCACGATCAACTCGCTGGCTCCATTGCCCAAGTAGATATCGTCCAGCGTGACACCTTTGATGCCTTGCTTTTGCGTCTCGTGCATCACCGCTTTGCGGGCGCCAAAAATGCCTTTGCTGTCCGAGTACCCGGCCGAGTTAGGCAAGTTACGGATCATGTCTTGCTGAATTTCTTCAGGCGCATCAAAGCCAAACACGGCCAAGTTGCCGATGTTGAGCTTGATGATCTTGTGGCCTTCCTCTTCCATTTGACGCGCTCGGTCCATGATGGGACCGCGAATGTCATAACAGACGTTGGACAGCTTGTTGGATTTTTGGATCTTCTTCAAAGTCCCTCCGAGGGCTCTTTTACGGGGTGAAACCTATAATTTGACCACAGTTCTCAAGGCATTTATGAAATTACAACCCGATCGCATCGACACACTGTCCGTCACTGGCTACGGACCAGGATGGGTCGCCATTCAAGGTGAAAAAGTAGACCGCAGTGTGGTGATCACATCGGACGGTCAACGCTTCGATTGGAACTGCGCCAACTTTGAAAGCTTGAGCGCCGAGCACTTCGCACAGCTCGCGCAACTGCAGGTCGAATTGGTTGTGTTTGGCAGCGGCAATCGCTTGCGTTTTGCATCCCCAGCATGGATGACGGGCCTGATACAAAAGCAAATGGGCGTCGAGACCATGGACACACAGGCCGCATGCCGCACCTACAACATCTTGGCAGGAGAAGGCCGAAAAGTGGCTGCGGCCTTGTTGATCGAGCCGCCTAACGCACAGTAAAAGGCCGAAAACTGCGCCCTGTTCATTCCCAGCTGAGGTCTAGGTGTTTTCAAGTTAAAATAATGGGTTGCCGTAGGGGCTGTCTAGACAGTCGCCCCGCCCCACTCGGCCATCTCCACTGTCACATCTGATTGAGCGCTATGGCAATTGTTGTCAACAAACCCCTCCCTGAATTTGAAGCCAACGCAACAGGTGGCATCAAGGTGTCCAACACCTCGCACACAGGCCAGATGATGGTGTTGTACTTCTATCCCAAAGACAACACACCAGGCTGCACCACAGAAGCCATGCAGTTCCGCGATAAATACAAAGATTTCGTCAAAGCTGGCGCGATCGTGTTTGGCGTCTCACGCGACAACATGAAGTCGCATGACGACTTCAAAACAAAGCTCGAATTGCCATTCGAGCTGATTGCTGACACAGAAGAAAAAATGTGTCACATGTTTGGCGTTGTGAAAAACAAAATCATGTACGGCAAAAAGGTCAAAGGCATTGAGCGCAGCACTTTCTTGGTCGGCGCCGATGGCCTGCTGAAAGAAGAATGGCGCGGTTTGAAAGTCCCAGGCCATGTGGACGATGTGCTCAAAGCCGTCAAAGCGCTGAAAAAAGCAGGCGGCTAAACCGCCACAGAGACGTCACAGAGCTCGGGTATAGTGGGCTCATGACGTTGAAAGAAGCGAACTCGTTTCACCCCACAAGCCGCCTTGGCCTCCAGGCGGCTTTTTCGCTTTTAAAACGCATGCATCTTGTTTCAACAACTTAGTTCATCACCCATGCCATTGCCACCAGCCCCCACCAAACGCGCCGCCTTGTTGAACACAGAAGCTTTGGATGCCCCCGTTAAATCTCGCGCCACACGTCATGCGAGCGAACGCGCCACACCTGCAGAACGTCACTCAGCACCTGTTCAAGTCGAGACCATCGATCGCACCAGCAGTCGCACGGCAGAAAAGGAAGTACTGAGGCAAGAAGTCACAGAGCCAGCGACCGCTCGCTCTGCAGCGCGCAAAACAACGCCAACACGCAACACGGCTGCCCCCAAAAAACCGAAACACACGGGCCCCGCCAAGCTGTTCGTGCTCGACACCAATGTGTTGATGCATGACCCCATGTGCTTGTTCCGCTTTGAAGAACACGATGTGTTCTTGCCCATGATCGTCTTGGAAGAGCTGGACGGCCACAAGAAAGGCATGACCGAAGTCGCACGCAATGCACGTCAAACCAGCCGCTCATTGGACGCCTTGGTGGCCTCACACAATGCCGACATCATCACGGGCATCAAACTCGACGGCACGGGTCACAAAGAGGTGGGCGGTCGCTTGTTTTTCCAAACGGAGCCCTTGGACTTCACCTTGCCGTCTAGCTTGCCTCAAGGCAAAGCCGACAACCAAATTTTGGGCGTGGTCGAAGCGCTGCGTGTCAAACATGCACCACGCGAAGTCGTTCTGGTTTCAAAAGACATCAACATGCGCGTCAAAGCGCGCGCATTGGGTTTAGCCGCCGAGGACTATCAGAACGACAAAACGCTGGAAGATGGCGATCTGTTGTATTCAGGCGCCCTGGCCTTGCCCGAGGACTTCTGGATCAAACACGCCAAATCGGTGGAAAGCTGGCAAAGCGGCAGTCAGACCTTTTACCGTTTGACGGGTCCTCTCGTTCCTGATTTGCACATCAACCAATTTGTGTACTTCGAAGCACCGGGCGAGCCCAGTTTGTATGCGCGCGTGACAGAAATTCGCGGCAAGACCGTGGTACTGAAAACGCTCAAAGATTTCACCCATTTGAAGAATGCCGTCTGGGGCGTGACCACGCGCAACCGTGAACAAAATTTCGCAATGAACTTGCTGACCGATCCTGAGATTGACTTTGTCACCCTCACCGGCACAGCGGGCACAGGCAAGACCTTGATGGCGCTGGCTGCGGGTTTGACCCAGGTTCTGGACGACCGTCGTTACACCGAAATCATCATGACCCGTGCCACGGTGAGCGTGGGCGAAGACATTGGCTTCTTACCCGGCACCGAAGAGGAAAAGATGGGGCCGTGGATGGGTGCTTTGGACGACAACCTGGAAGTCCTGGCCAAAACGGAGACCAGTGCTGGTGAATGGGGGCGTGCCGCCACCAACGAACTCATCCGCAGCCGCATCAAGATCAAGAGCTTGAACTTCATGCGCGGGCGCACGTTCTTGAACAAGTACCTCATCATCGATGAAGCTCAGAACTTGACGCCTAAACAAATGAAAACGTTGATCACGCGTGCGGGTCCTGGCACCAAGATCGTGTGCATGGGCAACTTGGCGCAGATCGACACCCCCTACTTGACCGAAGGTTCGTCAGGCTTGACCTATGCCGTGGACCGTTTCAAAGGATGGCCGCATGGGGGCCACATCACACTGGCGCGCGGCGAGCGCTCACGACTGGCAGACTTTGCCAGCGATGTGCTTTAAGGTTTAGAAGTCACCGTTGTTGTAGCCGCTGGCCAAGCTCTCGAACTTGGTCAACGGTTTCAAGAAGGCCAGCTTGACGGTTCCTGTCGGACCGTTACGCTGCTTGCCAATGATGACCTCGGCTACGCCTGGCTCTTTGGACTCTTTGTTGTAGTAATCGTCGCGGTAAATGAACATGATCACGTCCGCGTCTTGCTCAATCGCGCCGGACTCACGCAAGTCACTCATCATGGGACGTTTGTCGGTGCGCTGCTCCACACTTCGGTTGAGCTGAGACAAGGCAATCACGGGGCACTGCAGCTCTTTGGCCAGCATTTTCAAACCCCTGGAAATTTCGCCGATCTCGGTCGCGCGGTTGTCACCGCCGCTGCTGCTCGAGCCACTCATGAGCTGCAAATAGTCGACCACGATGAGCCCGAGCTTGCCGCATTGACGCGCCAAGCGACGCGCGTTGGCACGCAACTCACTGGGGGTGAGGCCCGGTGTTTCGTCAATGTGCAAGGACACATTGCGTAGCTTCTCAATGGCTTCGGTCAAACGTGGCCATTCGTCGTCGCTCAACTTGCCCGTGCGCAAATGGCCTTGATCTACACGACCAATCGAACCCACGATACGGACAGCCAACTGCGAGGCGCCCATCTCCATGGAGAACACAGCCACAGGCAAACCTTCGTTCAAAGCCACATGCTCGGCAATGTTGATTGCCAACGCTGTTTTGCCCATCGACGGACGAGCCGCCAACACGATCAAGTCACCAGGCTGCAGCCCCGAGGTCATGCGGTCAAAGTCAATGAAACCAGTCGGTACGCCGGTGATGTCGTTTTGGTTATCCGCCATCTCCTGCACACGGTCCAGCAAATCGACCACCAGCTGAGGCATGGCTTGAAAGCCTTGTTTCATGCGCGAGCCTTCTTCACCGATGTTGAAGATTTTTTGCTCTGCCTCGTCCAAAATTTGTGCGACCGCTCTGCCCTGCGTGTTGAAGGCATTGGTGGCAATTTCATCACTGGCCGTCACCAGCTTGCGCAGAATCGAACGCTCACGCACGATTTCGGCATAGCGGCGAATGTTGCTGGCGCTGGGCACGTACTGCGCCAAGGCGTTTAAGTAACCCAAGCCACCGATTTCTTCGGCCTTGCCCAAGGCCTGCAGGTGCTCGTAAACCGTGATCACGTCTGCGGGCCGGCTGGTGTTCACCAAAGCACCAATCGCGGCATACACCTGCTTGTGTTCATAACGGTAGAAGTCACCATCTACCAGCAAGTCACCCACCCGGTCCCATGCGCCATTGTCTAGCAACAAGCCGCCCAACACGCTCGACTCCGCCTCAATCGAATGGGGCGGAATACGCAATTGGGCAATTTGCTGATCGGCAGAGAAGCCTTCTTCAAGGCTGGACATCACGGCTGACATAGGAATCCTGTAAAACGCACATCCTAAGCCCTGAAAGGCTATTCCTCATGGGATAACCCTGTGGATAAGCAGTGCGTTGGCTGGGGAAATCAAGGGATAAGCAAATAAAAAGCCGCTCCTGAGAGCGGCTTTTTGTGGAGCGGTAAAACTTAAGCAGTTTCGCCGTACACAGACACAGTGATCTCAACCACCACGTCAGTGTGCAAAGCCACGCTCACGGTGCTGTCGCCAACGACCTTGATGGGGCCTGTAGGCATACGCACTTGAGCTTTCGCCACAGCGTAACCGTTCTTTGTCAGCTCTTCAGCAATGTCAAAGTTGGTCACGGAGCCGAACAAACGACCGTCCACACCGGCTTTTTGGCTCAGTTTGATGGATGTACCCGCCAACTTTTCACCTTGAGCTTGTGCAGCAGCCAATTTCTCAGCAGCAGCTTTTTCGAGTTCAGCGCGGCGCACTTCGAATTCTTTGATCGCGTTTTCAGTGGCGCGACGTGCGCGGCCTGAAGGAATCAAAAAGTTGCGTGCATAGCCGTCTTTGACCTTGACGATTTCGCCGAGGTTGCCGAGGTTCACGACCTTGTCGAGCAGAATAATTTGCATGGTCGGTCTCCTTAGATCTTGTGCTGGTCGCTGTAAGGCACCAAGGCCAAGAAGCGTGCGCGCTTGATGGCAGTGTTCAGCTGACGTTGGTAAATAGCGCGTGTGCCGGTCAGGCGTGCGGGAATGATCTTGCCGTTTTCGGCAATGAAGTCACGCAAGGTGTCGACGTCTTTGTAGTCGATTTCTTCAACGCCCGTGACGGTGAAGCGGCAGAAGCGCTTGCGCTTGAAAAGCAATGATTGCGTGTTGCGCTTGGGGCGCTTGTCTTTGTTGAATTTCTTGAATGTGGCCATGATCTGGGCCTCCTATGAAATTTGCTGAAAATCTTGAATGTGAAGGACGACGTTTTTGCTATTGCGTGGTGAGGCTAAAAAACCTGTGAACCGGAAAACTTGACCCAAGGGTTGCCGAACAAGCTGTTCAGCCAAAGAACCTAGGGTGACGGCTTTGACGCTGGCTTTGACTTGTCGCTTGCTTCCCGCTTCTTCAATGTCTGACTCGTGATCGAGTCTGAGATCAAGTGCAGGCAAACCTGCCGGGGTGTATCGCAGGGCGGAAACCTCTGCAATGCAAGCGTTCAAAACAACGTGATTCACACCTTGCAATAAAAGCGCAAAAACTTAAGCTGAAAACTCAGCTTGTTGTGTCTTGCGAGCTTCTTCGCGCTCCACTGTCTTCATCATGAGTGAAGGCGTTGTTTCAGCCTTTTTCTTCAAGACAGTCAGGTGACGCAAAACGGCATCGTTGAACTTGAATGCGTGTTCGAGTTCAGACATCACAGCTTGGTTCGCTTCGATGTTCAAGCAAATGTAGTGAGCTTTGGCGAGCTTGTTGATCATGTAGGCCAACTGGCGGCGACCCCAGTCTTCCATACGGTGGATCGCACCACCACCTGCGGTGATCATGCCTTTGTAACGCTCCAGCATGGCTGGAACTTGCTCGCTTTGATCCGG
>Ga0228701_1000879_pt1 | contig 22381 bp, 20 predicted proteins | sample McNCre117_Aug_MG_2_FD_178017 | JGI IMG/M metagenome (GOLD analysis project Ga0228701, IMG submission 178017) | Freshwater microbial communities from McNutts Creek, Athens, Georgia, United States - 11-17_Aug_MG | ecosystem: Environmental > Aquatic > Freshwater > Creek | place: USA: Georgia...
TTGAGCAGCAGCGTCACAGAAAGTGACGAGGCACTCATTCGGGAAAGCGTTATGGTTCCCGTGATTCAACATTTTGGAGGAGGAAGCGGGCTCCTACGTGCCGAACTCCTCCCCCATTTAAGTTGATTTACCGAATACTCCATAGGATTCCCTGCTCGATTAATTTCAAATAGTCCGGATTCGCCCACACCGCCGCCGAGTGACCCATCGAGGTATAAAAGCTCTTGCCCTTACCCACCGTGCGATACCAAGCCACCGGGTGATTGGGTCCCATTCCAAAGTTCTTATCCGTCATCCAGAGCATATTGCCATTCGGAATAATGTTGTCCCCATTGATCGTGTACAAAACATTGACGTCCTGAGGCGCATTAAAAAAGACATACCACTCGTCGGTATTGCTCCACTGTTTGGCTAGGTTTTGAGAAAAGAGGGAGTCGACATTCTCCGACAAGCGTACATCGGCTTGTTGGAACTGCGGATTTAGCGGGTGATGCGAAAACTTCGCGCCCAATAGATTTTTCTCATACCAATCCCAACGGTGTGAATCATCCCCCGCACCGTGGATACCCATCAAAGAGCCGCCATCTTCCACATATTTTTCCAAAGCGCTTTGTTGGTCGTCATTCAACACCCGACCCGTCGAGTTGTCAAAAATCACCAATTTAAATTGCTTCAATTGCTCTGGATTAAACACCCCGCCATCGGCCGTTTCATAGATAAATAATTGATGCTTTTCTCCAAGCTGTCTGATCAGTGGAATGGAGGCATCGATTGATTCCGTATGGCGGAAACCCGTCGTTTTCGTAAATACCAAAACCGCAGGTTTATCAGCAGGAAATTGAATGGCAGGCTTCTCCGTTTCATAACTTACCGGAAAGCCGTACTTTACTTTGTACATAAAAGTCCCCAAAGCAACCGATAGCATCATGATGATGCAGAAGAGGGTCCAAGCTAAAATTTTAAAGAATTTTTTCATTTGTTTATCAGTTTTATAATCGTTCGTTTCGTTTTTCCCATTTACCTTTGGCAATCCTATAAGGTTTGCCAAAGGTAGCAGATGGATTAGGCATCTAATAATCGACGATGGTAATTTATTTGGCCTAAATGATAGGCCAAATGCGTCTCCAAATGAATAAAAATATAGCCATTCGTCTTCTCTTCCTCAAATATTTTTATGGGATAGATATCCGTTAGTTTTTCGGTCGGGAACTTTCCCAAAATCGAAAGGACAACTGGATGTATTTCATCAAGCATTTGCAATAATTTTTCCCGCGGAATATCTTTTGATGAAAACTCAGCTGGTCGATCGCGAATATAACCCGTGTTGCCATATACCGCCCCAAAAAAGGTATTTAAGTTTCCCATCAAATGCAGAAAAATATTCCCCCCCGAATTATTAATGCCTTCACTCACCTCCCATATTTGCGAATCCATGCGGTAAGATTCAATTTCTCTTTTGAGATTCTTTAAATCCCGATCATACAAGGCAACAAGTTCTGCTAACATCGTTTTAATTTTCAGTTTTTAGATAACGTTTTCGTTTACCCAGAACTACCTTTGGCAAACCAGAAAGGATTGCCAAAGGTAAATAGGAGTTAATATTCAACCGCATAATCTCTCGGGAAGGGCTGCCCACTCCAGGCTTTTTTCTGGGTCCATTCGGTTTCAGGTCCCGACCAAAACGGATGATCCGCCTTTAGGCCCAAAGGCAAAAAGGCTGCCGAGGTCAAGTACATACTTCCGGTATTGGAATAGGTATCCGCCAAATTCGCTTGTTTAGCACCCACTAAACCCAAGGTCAACCAACCATCGCGATCGAATGTCGCGGGAACAAAGACACGCTTGAACACCGCGGTCAAGGCAGAGCGAACTTGGGCCGGGCTAATCTCCGATGGCAGGGCATTTTCCAAGGCTAATTTAGCCAAAGGTTGGAACAAGCCTACCCGGTAGGTCGATGAGCGGCCCACCACCAAAAAGGTCCCTTCCGGGGAGATGTATCGCTCTTGAAAACTCGCATAGCGCTGCATGCGTTTGTAGGCTAAATCAAAATCGGCTTGCGCTAATCGGCCTTTGGCGACATTCACCCGCATCACATCAATCAGCATGGGATGAATCACGAAGCCATTGTAATGGTCGAAATGAAATTTCTCGCCATCCTTGTACCAGCCATCGCCCACGTACCAAGACTGAATTTTAGCAATCGCCTGATCAATCCGCGCTGCATCAAAAGGTTTTCCGATGGAGAGCAGAAAAGTTTCGATCGTGGCGGCAAATAGTACCCAATTGTTATTGGGAGGTACGATTTGACGCATCATCGTAAACTCCCGAATGAAGTTCATTTTGGTTTCGGCCGACAAAGGTTCCCACAAGGCTGCAGGGGCAATTAAAAATGCTTGGGCGATAAAGGCTGCATCCACGAGGGGCTGTTTGGACGTGGGAGAACCCCAATACAAATAGTCGGGACTTAAGGGATTCGCGGCATGGCTTAAGCTGGCCAGGGCTTGGGCTTTCATTCGCCGACGAATATTGGTCTCCTCCCGAGCCGCCCACGAACTCTCATCATCCGCTAAGGCTAAAAAGGGTCCGATACCGATCAACATCCGACCGAAAGCCTCCATGTAGGCAACCTCCGAGGGACGCTTATCCCAGGTGGGACTGAAGGCAATGGTCATGTTTTTGCGAAGCTCCCCTTTGGACATATTCTTCAAGATGGGGGCGGAAATTTTATCCAATAAATTTACCCAATAGGCACGGTCACTGGCTGAGTCAACGATGTTTGCACGCTTAGTCGGGAAAAAAGAAAATGAACTAATCAGGGACGACCATTGAATGAATTTTCTGCGTTGCATAGGTTTAAGTTTGAACTACTAATTTACCGGAATAAATTAAAAAAAGCGTGTAGATTTGATAATTCAAAAACACCCCATGCTCCTACTTGGAATTTTTTGGCTCCTCTACTTTTTTATCCACAGTGCCCTTGCGAGCCTATGGGTCAAGGAAAAAGTGGGTTTACTTATGCCAGGCTTGTTTCAACATTACCGCATCGTCTATAACCTCATTGCGATCCTGGGTCTCTTGCCCTTGCTCTATCTGAGCCTAAGCCAAGTCATCGAATTTGAGATTCCCTTTCATCAGCCCGTGGGTTTACTTCTCGCTTTGGTGGGATTATTTTTCCTGTGGAAAGCCTTTCGCGCCTTCGATATGCCTGCATTTTTAGGCTTAAAACCGGAGGAGCATTCGGCTTTAGTGAAAACGGGTATGTATGCTTACGTGAGACATCCTTTGTATTTCGCGACCATTTTGTTGATCGGAGGCTTGTGCCTCATGTTCCCTAGCAAAGGCATGTTCATGGTGCTAGGTATCAGCTATTCCTATATCCTTATCGGAAGTAAATTAGAAGAAGGAAAGTTGAAAAAACACTATGGCCAGGCCTACGAGGACTATGCCAAAGAAGTCAAAGCCTTGATTCCCTATGTTTATTAGAGCGGCCGAAATGGCTGATATTCCTTCGATGCACCGCATTCGCTTGGCGGTCAAAGAAAATGTACTTCGAAATCCGTTGGCGGTTCGGGAGGCCGATTATATACCCTATTTAATAGAAAAGGGGCAAGGCTGGGTGGCTGAGATAGAACATAAAATCGTGGGTTTTGCCATCGTGGATTTGCAGGGTCATGATGTTTGGGCGCTCTTTGTGGATCCGGAAAAGGAGGGTCAAGGAATCGGAGGGGCCTTGCATGATCTTATGCTGGAATGGTATTTTGCCGAAACGGATGAACCCTTGCATTTGGGCACAGAAGGCGGAACGCGTGCCGAAATATTTTACCGCAAGCGAGGATGGAAAGAGATGGGCAGAGAACCCAATGGCGACCTTACTTTTTTAATGCCTCGAAAACCCCTACATTTATTGTCCTAAACGTAAAGCTATGAATCCGAATTTCAACGAGTTTAAACGCATCATTACGACGCCCATTTTATTCAAGTTTTTCATCCTGAAAAATTTATCGGCCGCCTATTGGGCAGGTCTGAATATTCATCAATTCGACAAGAACAGCTGTGTGGTCCGCACCAAATTATCTTGGTTTAACCAAAACCCTTTTCGCTCGATGTATTTCGCGGTCGAAGCGATGGCGGCCGAGATGAGCAGTGGGATGTTGGCCTATGCCCAAGTCCACAAACGCAAACCGGCCGTGAGTATGTTGGTCGAAAAAGTCGAAGCCACCTTCGTCAAAAAAGCCACCGGAACTATCTACTTCACCTGTGAGGATGGTGCGGCGATGGAAGCGGCCGTCGATGAAACCGTCCGAACAGGCGAAGGGGTTAAGGTTCTTTCGCATTCGATCGGAAAAAATCAAGAGGGTGTAACCGTCGCGGAATTCACTTTTACCTGGAGTTTTAAAGCAAAATCAATATGACACATCCGTTGGGCATTTGCCTCTGGTTTGATAAGCAAGCCAAGGAGGCCTTTACATTTTACGAGTCGGTATTCTCCGACATCAAATTAATTTCAGAAAATCCGTTTACAGTTAACTATACTTTAGCTGGCAAACGCTTTATGCACTTAAACGGCGGTCCGGAATTCAAGATCAATCCATCGATTTCCTTTTTCTACAATGTGGATACTGAGGCGGAAATCGACCAAATGTGGGCGAAGTTAACGGATGGAGGTCAAGTCATGATGCCGCTGAATGCCTATCCTTGGAGTAGTAAGTATGGCTGGGTGGCGGATAAATTTGGGGTCAACTGGCAGTTGATGCTCGACCATGTCAGTGGCGATAAGGTCTACCCAAACATGATGTTTACTGGGGACAATAATGGCAAGGCAGCAGAGGCGATCGAATATTATACCTCGATTTTCCCGGATTCGAAGACGGTGCGCGTGAGCCCGTATGGCGAAGGGGGAGCAGATACAGCCGAGCATTTGAGTTATGCGCAATTTCAACTTTGCAATCAGGCCTATGGCGCGATGGACAGCTCGCACATGCATGCCTTTCAATTTAATGAGGGCGTTTCGCATTTGATCATAGCGGATTCACAGGAGGAAATTGATTACTATTGGGATCATTTGACGGCGGGCGGGAAACCCGGCAAATGCGGTTGGCTTCAAGACCGCTACGGCGTATCCTGGCAGGTTGTTCCGAGCTGTTTGGGGAAATTCATGAATAATCCGGTAACAGCACCGAAGGCGACCTACGCCTTTTTGCAAATGTCAAAATTCATCATTGCCGATTTGGAAAAGGCATGCGAAAATTAACTAATTTTGTGGCCTAAATAACCCCAAGGTAATGTCAAAACCCTATGACTTTCTGATTGTTGGCGCCGGATTTTTCGGCAGTATTTGTGCGAGAGAATTGACCAATCAGGGATACAGCTGTTTGGTTATCGAAAAGCGCGATCACATCGGGGGGAATTGCTACACGGAAAAGCGGGACGACATCCATTTGCATGTCTATGGCGCGCATATTTTCCATACATCCAATGAGAAGGTTTGGAAATGGATTAATCAATATGCGAAATTCAATCACTATACGAATCGTCCGATAGCGAATTACAAGGGGGAATTGTTTGCTTTGCCTTTTAACATGTGGACCTTCAACCAATTGTGGAACGTAAACACTCCGGAAGAGGCACAAAAAATCATCGCGGAGCAAGGAAAAGACATTCAAGGTGAGCCCAAGAATTTGGAGGAGCAAGCGATTAAGTTAGTCGGCAAGGACATCTACGAAAAACTCATCAAGGGTTATACCGCTAAGCAATGGATCAAAGATCCGAAAGAACTTCCCAAGGAAATCATCAAGCGACTACCGGTACGATTTACTTTTGATACCAATTATTTTAATGATCGGTACCAAGGAATTCCGGAGGGAGGCTATACGCAGATTTTTGAAAAGTTGTTGGAAGGAATTGAGGTGCGATTGAATGTGGATTATTTGGCCGACAAATCAACTTACAATGCCTTGGCGAATAAGGTGATTTACACAGGGCCGATCGACTCCTATTTTGGGTATCAATTTGGGGAGTTGGAGTACAAAACCACGCGATTCGATCACGTGAAGAAGGAGTATCCGAACCATCAAGGAGTAGCCGTGATGAATTACACGGAGGTCGAAATTCCGTATACGCGTATCATTGAACACAAGCATTTTGAGTTTAATGAAACACCGACAACCTGGATTAGTTATGAATACCCGGAACCCTACAAGGCGGAGGTGACGGAACCTTATTACCCGGTGAATGACCAAACGAACAATGACTTGTTCCAGCAATACCGTACCTTGGCGGATCAGGAGTCCGATGTATTTTTTGGAGGTCGTTTAGGGGAGTATAAGTATTACGATATGCACCAGATTATCGATCGTGCATTAACGATGGTGGAGACTTTTATTCCAAATTAACCCAACAACGCCTTCATCTTTTTCGCGATAAAGTTCGTCGCATATTCAGGTGCCAAACGGCATAGGAAATCCATGAATTTGGAATCCGAACCGACGAGAATGCGGTATTGATTCGTTTCCATTCCCTGTAAAATTATTCGAGCCGCTTCGTTGGCCGGCATGGTCGCCATGCTCGATGCATCGCCTGAAACTTTGGGCATCTCGATGCCCGAATTCTTGGTAATGTTCGTCGCAATAGCCCCTGGGTATACGACCGATACGCGAACGGGGGTCTCCTTTAATTCCGAATACAATCCTTCCGTGAAGAGTTTAACGGCTGCTTTTGCGGCACCGTAAATGCTTTGGCCGGGAACGGGAAGAAATCCGCCCATGCTGGAGATATTGACAATGTGCGCCTCCGGACGTTCTAACAAATGGGGGAGAAAAGCCTTGGTGACGTTGACACATCCGTAAAAATTCACGTTGATCACACGTTCCACCTGCTCGAAAGTCAGATCGTTGACCTTGACAAAGGGTTGGATAATACCGGCATTGTTGATGATGCCATCAATCTGACCAAAGTGCTGAATCACCTGTTTCGGCAATGCCAACACTTTGGCCCGATCACTAATGTCCACGTCCAAAGCTAGAAAAGTAGACGCCTTCCCCGAACAGATTTTTTGAGTTTCCTGTAATTGGGGCAGGTGAATATCCAGGGCAGCAACCTTACCGCCTTTGGCGATAATTTGGTGGGTCATTTCGCGACCCATTCCACTGCCCGCACCTGTAATCAGGAATACTTTTCCCGCTATTTTCATGGCTTATTAAATTTAAATGGTCTAATCAGCCAAGGGCTAATTACTCTTTAACGCGTGCTCCTTTCGCTTCAAACATACCCATCAAAGAGCCCTTCAAATTGTCTGTATCTACTTTCTTCAATTCAACATTCACATCGTAACCTTGAACCGTAAAATATAAAACAACCTTTTCGCTGTCATCTTCTACTTTCGCAATGTCTACTAATGGCAATGAATCATCGCCTACAATCTTTAATTGGCCAGTCAAGACACCATCTTTACGAATTAAATTCGTCGCAAAAGTCACATCACCGTTTGGCGTACCTGCCACCATGATTTTCCATTTACCGGCAAAGAAATCTGTTGGATCTGGTTGTTTCGCGAAAGCTGAAGCCGAAAACAAGGTCGTCAAAACAAAAATAAGCGCAATAATCTTTTTCATAATCAAATGATTTTAGGGGTTAATAAGAAAACAAATATAGAAACTTAATTAATATTGTCTAATCTTGATACAATATTACCTTGCAAACATGAAAATTATCACACTGTTACTGCTTAGTTTCTTGGCCCTAGGTCAATCCACCATCAAACTTTATCCGGGTAAAGCCCCTGGCTCCGAGGCTTGGAATTGGGAAGTCAAGGAGTTTACGCCCATGCCGAATAACCGGATGTTGTTCAATGTCACCGACCCCACCTTAACCATTTACCCCGCAGCCACTGGCAAAGGAAATGGTACCTCTATAATCATCGCGCCCGGCGGAGCCTTCCACATTTTATCCATCGATTCCGAAGGCCATGATGTCGCGAAATTTTTAAGCGCGCGTGGAATTACGGCATTCGTCCTGACTTACCGCGTCGTGAAATCAAACGGCCCCAATCCCTTCGCCGAATTGATGCCCTTGATGAAAGACTTCAAGACGCTCGACGAGATTAATGCTCCCGTGGTCGAAATGGCCACTCAAGACGGCATCGAGGCCATTAAATATGTAAAGGCAAACGCCAGCAAACTCGGTATCGATCCCCAAAAAATGGGATTCATGGGATTCTCGGCTGGCGGAACACTGACGATGAACGTACTTTTGAGCGCCCCGCAAGAGTTAAAACCAAATTTCATCGCCCCCATCTATCACTACGCAGATGCAGTCACCGGAAAAGATATGCCGAAGGCCAGCACGCCGGCGTTTATCGCTGTGGCGGCCGACGATAATTTGGGCTTCGCGCCGCATAGCATTCGACTCTTCGAACGGTGGAACGCCGCCAAACACCCCAGCGAACTGCACGTGTACGAAAATGGAGGCCACGGGTTTGGTATGCGTAAAAACAATACGGCGAGCGACAACTGGATCAATGATTTCGAGAACTGGTTAAAAATTCGCAAGTTTTTGTAAGTCTCCTCGCTTCGCATCCCTAGGCTAAAGCCTAGGGTTATAAGAAGATGTTCCGTCTTTTCCTTCAGTCCCCAGACTGAGGTCTAGGGTCATAGACATGATTTTTTATCCCCAGGTTTTAACCTGGGGAATTTGGCCGAAGGCCAAACCATCCTACCCCCATTAGGGACAGGCACTATTCAGATTTTAAGTACATTCGAGCTCTAAACCGATTCAACATGAAATTTACTTTACTCCTTTGCTTGAGTTTGTTGACCTTTACCAGCCTCGCACAGGTTAGCCTCACCCAACTCCAAGTCGAATACCAAGAAAGGCCCCTCGGCATGGACGAACGCAAACCGCGTTTTTCCTGGCAGATGCTCAGTAAAGCAGGCGCGCGCGGCGACCGACAAATCGCTTACCGCATCCTCGTGCAGGATGAAAAAAATCAAGCTGTTTGGGATAGTAAAAAAGTGAACTCCGATATTTCCCTTGGCATTTCATACAACGGAGAAGCCCTCGAAGCGCGCACAAAATATACCTGGACCCTGCAAGTCTGGGACCAAAAAAATCAAGTTTCCCACGCCAAATCATCCTTTGAAACGGGCCTATTAAACGAATCTTGGAACGAAGCTACTTGGATCGGATCAAACGATTTGCCGTTTTACAGTCATTACCTGTCCGTCTATAAATTTCAATACGGAATTCAATTGGACGAGGCTTCTAAATCCCAAAAAGCCTCCTTCGTCTTCGGTGCCAATGACCCGCGTTTACAAAACAAAAACCTCAACATTCAAGGAATTTCAAGTGTAAAAAACAGCTCCTACATTCGCTTTGAGCTTGATCTTTCCGACAGCACCCAAGCCTTTTTCAATGTTTACCGAGCGGGCTATGATCCCAAAGACAACGCGAACAAGGCGCTCTACCATTTCCCAATTCCTCAAAACCTCATTTCACAAGCCACTAAATACCAAAAACACACCGTTTTTGCGAGTTGTAATTTTGGCGTGTATGATGTTTACATCGATCAAGTAGATAAAGAACATAAGGTCAACCCCACACCGAAAAATGCAAGCCCCTATGCGCCCACAGGTTTTAATCTGAATCCGGTAGGCATGGGGAATAATTTCATCTCCTTCCCCATGTTGGCCGAAATCGGCTTTCAGGCTCCGGAAGGTGAAACCGCCTATTTTTCGGATGTCCAAATTAAGAATTTCCGCCAACCGGCTAACACGCTTTTCGCGGCGGAAGAAAATCCTGGCTTATGGCCCAACTGGGATGGCAAACGCTTTCGAGTGAGCGGCTCCTTTGCTGTCGCCAATCCGAGTCGGCACGCCGCACCCATGTTACGTACCCAATTTGCTACGTCAGGAAAAACTATCAAAAAGGCGCGCATCTATGCCACAGCACGTGGAATTTACGAGCTCTACCTCAACGGGAAACGCGTGGGCGATGATTATTTTAATCCCGGGTTAACCCAATACAACAAGACACATCAATACCAAAGTTTCGACGTGACCTCACTTTTGCAATCCGGTGAAAACGCCTGGGGAGCCTGGTTGAGCGAGGGCTGGTGGTCAGGGAATATCACGTATAGCGGGGATAGTTGGAATTATTTCGGGGACCGACAATCCTTATTGGCGAAGTTGATTATTACCTACACCGATGGCTCCGAGCAAATCGTGACCACTAATCCAAGCCAATGGAAAACCTTCAACGATGGACCGATTCGCGTGGGAAGTTTCTTCCAGGGCGAGGTTTATGATGCCCAAAAAGAGGCTGCGATTGCCGGCTGGTCAGCGACAGGCTATTCCGATAAAAATTGGAAAAACGCAACAACAATTCCTTTGGAAGGAACGGCATTCTTGGATAAGAACATCGAGTACAGCAAACAACAATTGATCGGGCAATTAGACGACCGCGTGCAGGTGCGCAAGGTCCTACAAGCTCAATCGATTCAAGAACCCCGCAAAGGCGTATATGTCTACGACATGGGTCAAAACATGGTCGGCTTCCCGAAAATCTTCATCCCTAAAGGCAAGCCGGGTCAGGTAATCACGTTGCGTTATGCGGAAATGTTGTACCCGGATTTGGCAGAATATGCGTCTCAAAAAGGGATGATTATGATAGAGAATATACGTGCGGCATTGGCACAGGACATCTATGTTTTAAAGGGCGGCGATGAATATATCCAACCGCGTTTTACGTTCCATGGCTACCGCTATTTGGAAATAACGGGCCTTGAACAGGCACCCGCCTTGCCACAAGTGGCCGGGATTGTGCTTTCGTCGATCAAAGAAATTAGTTCGTCTTATGAGACCTCGGACCCCATGGTGAATAAACTGTGGACCAACATCACCTGGTCGATGCAGGGGAATTTCCTGTCCATCCCGACCGACACACCGGCTCGGAATGAGCGCATGGGCTGGTCGGGCGACATCAATGTCTTCTCCAAAACCGCTACCTTTTTAGCGCCCGTGAACAATTTCATGCGCCGACATTTACAGGGCATGCGCGATGTGCAACGCGCGGATGGGCGTTTCACGGATGTGGCACCGATGGGCGGAGGATTTGGCGGGACGCTTTGGGGCAGTGCGGGAATTGTGGTGCCTTGGGAGACCTACCAACAATATGGAGACAAGGCGCTATTGGCGGAACATTATGATGCGATGAAGCGTTATGTGGCTTTTTTGGCGTCTAAACAAACGCCGGAGGGAATATTAAATGAGGGTCCGCTGGGAGATTGGTTGAGCCCCGAGGGAAACAAGAACGACAACACGGCCTTCTGGATGAGCTACCAGGCCTATAATTATGAGATCATGGCGAAGGTGGCGACCATTTTGGGCTATGCAGATGATGCAGTGAATTTTGCTCAAAAATCCTCTGAGCGCAAAGCACTCTTTAACCAGATCTACATGGATCCTGTAAGTCATAAATCGGTGAAGTCGGGGATCAAAACGGCTACGATGGGGCCACCGAATGCGGCGGCGGCGAATGGATCATCCGATAAGGGACAGTTGGTGGACACCCAGGCGTCCTATGCGATACCTTTGGCATTGGGGATATTTGATGCGGCGAATAAGCCGCATGCGATTGCGGGATTGGTGGAAACGGTGAAGCGTTCGAACACGGATGATGGTGGCGTGGCACGGCCAGCTTATTCCTTGATGACAGGTTTTATCGGAACCGCGTCGATCAGCGAAGCCTTGTCGGCCAATAATCAGCATGCCGAAGCCTATCGATTATTGACCCAAAAGACCTATCCGTCTTGGTTGTATTCGGTGGCGAATGGGGCGACGACGATATGGGAGCGATTGAATTCCTACACGGTGGAGAATGGTTTTGGGGGGAATAATAGCATGAATTCGTTTAATCACTATTCCTTTGGGGCGGTGGCGGCCTGGATGTATAATCATTCCTTGGGAATACAGCGGGATGAGAAGTCACCGGGTTTCAAGCATTTCTATTTGCGTCCGGTTCCGGATCCGACGGGCGTTTTAACACATGCCAAAGGGCATATTACGAGCATGTACGGGAAGATCGCAAGTGGCTGGTCGGTGAATGGAGGACAGACGATCTACACGTTTGAGATACCCGCGAATACCACCGCCGAATTACGATTAAGCGTAAAACCGGGTGCGAAAATCAAAGAGGGATCTCGAAGCTGGAAGGCACAAGGTGACAGCTTTGTACAGGAACTAGTGAGCGGGAAATATGCGTTTGTCGTGGATTAGTCATTCACCAAATAATCCACCGCACTGACCCCAGCCGTGATGTCCGCACCTACTTTGATGTGAGCCAAATGCTCTTTTGACTTGCCATAAATCTCCAAGTCGGAGGCTTGATCAAAAGTAAAGGCATACACGTGTTGGCGCAACTTCGTATCTCGCTGATTCACCGCCGTACCCCATTCATAGCCCTTCACAACGGCTAATTTGGTTAAGCTCTGAAAGGAATCATCGATTTCCTTGATTTGGGCGTCGGTCGCATTGGCTGTGAATGTAATCGTAACCACATGCTTCAGCTTTTGGGGCTTTGCGAAGGAGATGAGATTAATTCCCAATAAGAATAGAATGGACAGGTAGAATTTCATAAATTTCAAATCAGTTAACGATGCAAATAAAATGAATTCGATGAAAAATGCTTGGCTTTTGGGATTAATTCTCGTTTGTACATCGGCTTTTGGCCAAATCAAATTGCCTTCGCTCGTAAGCGACGGGATGGTGTTACAACAAAATCAAGCCACGCACATCTGGGGCTGGGCCAGTCCCGATGAAAAAATTCGCATCAACACGCGTAATAAATCCATCAAAACCCAGGCCGATAAATCAGGAAAATGGCAAGCGCAATTGCCGGCATTTAAGGCAGGAGGGCCATTTGATATTCGTGTCAATGACATCGTTATTCACAATGTGCTTTGGGGGGAAGTCTGGCTTTGTTCCGGACAGTCCAACATGGTTTTGCCCATGGAGCGTGTCAAGGAAACCTATCCAACTGAAATTGCGGCGGCAAACTATCCGCTCATTCGGAATTTTTTCATCCCAACCATCGTCAGCAAAGACATCGAAAAAGACGACATTCCCAATGCCAAATGGCTCGAAACCAATCCCGAAAATGTCTTAAAGATGGGAGCGGTGACCTATTTCTTCGCCCAAAAACGCTTTGAACAAACGCGTATTCCCATCGGGATCATCAACGCCAGCGTGGGCGGATCGCCCATCGAATCCTGGATCTCTGAATCCGGTCTCAAACCCTTTCCCATGCCTGCCCAAACGCCCATCGCGGCAAGCCCAGCTCCCATCGAAAAGGACCGCGGTCTTCGGGAGGCGAAAAAATGGTTCGACCCAGGCTATGAACCCAAGGGTTGGAAAAATTATTTCATACCAGGATTTTGGGAAGATCAAGGCCTCAAAGATCTCAATGGAATTGTATGGTTTCGCAAGGAAATCGATATCCCAGCTGGGCTGGAAAATCAAGCGGCGAAGCTCTTCATGGGACGGATCGTGGATGCCGACGAGATGTATGTCAATGGAACGCGGGTCGGAAATGTGACCTATCAATACCCACCGCGGCGCTACGAAATCAAACCCGGAATTTTGCATGCGGGAAAAAATCTATTGGTCATTCGAGTTAGCAATTCGGCGGGGAAGGGCGGCTTTGTGCCCGACAAACGCTATGAACTACTTCTCGGGGAAAAGACCATCTCGCTGGTGGGAAATTGGCAATACAAAGTGGGCGATGTTTGGAACCCCAATCCCCAAATTTCGAATGCCCAAATGTATCTGCCCAAGACGCTTTACCAAGGGATGATTAGTCCATTGTTGCCTTACACGCTGAATGGCATTTTGTGGTACCAAGGTGAATCGAATGGCGGCGATCCGAAGAATTATGGAAAGAAATTAGAGGCCTTGGCTGCGGATTGGCGCGCAAAATTCAAGCAAGCGAATCTGCCCTTTATCTATGCACAACTACCGGGTTTTGGTGATCGCCAACTGCTACCTGTGGAAAGTAACTGGGCCATCCTTCGCGAGGAGATGCGCCAGGCTGAAAGTCAAATTCCGAATAGCGCGATGGTCGTCACCATTGACCTAGGAGAGTGGAACGACATCCATCCGCTGAACAAAAAACCCATCGGAGAGCGTATGGCTTTGTCGGCGAACCAACTCATCGAAAAGGTCGCATCTACCAGCTCTGGACCTCGCATGGAGAGCGCCAGCAAAACGGGAAATAAAATCATTATTCGCTTTAAACCTTCAGGAGGAAACCCAACCATCGATCAACGAGATGAGGATGAATTGCAATATATTTCCATCGCAGGCAAGGATCGGAAATTCGTTTGGGCCAAGGCGCGCATTGAAAACAATACGCTCATCGTTTGGTCGGACGACATCGCTGAACCCATGTTTGTTCGCTACGCCTGGTCCGATTTCCCAGAAGGTAACCTCGTGAATGAACAAGGATTCCCGGCATCGCCGTTTGAGGTTCGGGCCGACTAATCGTTTGAGAACTGATTTTCGAGCAGGGATTCCTTGAAGATATTCGCGAATGAATAAGCAAAGGTGATGAAAACGGCACGGGTGTCGACTTTAAACGTCCGCTCCAACTGGAAGTTGGACGCCGAAGCAATATTGCCACTCTTCTGCATATTGAAAATGTCACTAATCACGATTCCCAATCCACCTTTTCCTTTCAGGACTTTGGTTTGAAAGCCTAAATCAATGTTATAAACTGACATACGGGTTCCTTGTGGCATAGCCGTGGGGGAGTTGTAAGCACCGATTACCTGCAATTTGGTCGTCTTAGAAAGGGTAAAATTATGGATCATTTTTCCATACCAACTGAACACTTCATTCGCGACATCGGAGCTAACGACAGTCCCATCAATTTTCTGATTAAAAAGTGACATACTTGTATTGACGGACCAAAATTTAGTTGGGAAAAAATTCAGTATTTCCTCCACGCCATACGTAAGTCCATTACCAAAATTCTGAGGGGTCGTCAGCGCAACTCCATTCGATTTCATTTCAATAAATGGACGTATGATGTTATTCGATAAACGATAAAATGCACTGGATGACAAGCTCCAACCTTCGCCTTCCTTGTTATAACCTACCTCAAATGCATGGACCAATTCCGGTTTCAAATACGGATTACCGCCATGTTGATTCAAGGAATCCGTAATATCAATCATCGGATTGAGGGCTCCTAAACCGGGGCGATTAATCCGCCGACTGTAACTGAATTTCAAGAAATCAGATGTATTCAGGAAATAGGCAACATTGGCCGTAGGGAAAAGATTAAAGTAATTCCTTTCGAACGAAATGCTGGAATTTGAAACGGATGTTCCTGCATTATTCACGTGCTCTGCCCGTAAGCCAATGTCGTATTTAAGCGATTTGCTTGGTTCCGACTTCAACTGAACATAAGCCGCATTTACTTGCTCGTGAAAATCAAAAATATTACTCAAAGCTGGATTTTTCACATAGGATCCTGAGACAAAAGTCTGATTTTGGTAATCAATATTGGTCGACCGAAATATCCCTTTGTATCCCGTTTCCAGTTTGACCTTCTCTGAAATCGGTTTAACATAATCAAACTTTACATTCGTGGTCGTCGGTTTTTGATAACTATAGGTCCTCTGTAAAAAAGGATTTCCTGTGGTATTACCAGACTCAACCTGCGCTTGGGTAATGATGTCCGTATCTTGGTTTTCTTTCCCAATCGAACTGCTGATATTCCAAACCATTTTCTCCCCTTTCATGGCGAACTGATGCGCATATGTCAAGGCAAATTCCCCCACAAATGCCTTCTCCACCTCAAAGGACTCCCGACGATTTCGAGAGACAAATAAACCCGATTTGGAAGCGAAGCGTGAAATCAACGTCTCGTCATTATCCTGCCCCTCAAAATTTCCAATCAATTCCAAGTTGAAGACATCCCGGTCCGAAGCCGCATAATCCACATTCAATTTCAAATTCTGGGTCTGCTCGGTCCGATTATCCTGGCGACCCTGCGTCAACAAATAATTCAAAGGCTGATCAAAACTCGTACGCGTCGTATTCGCTTGTCGGGTCCGCTCCGAATACTTCATGTCATAATTCAAACCAATATTCCACTTACCCGCTTGGTGGTTAATGCTAAAGGCTGAACTACCCCGGGCTTTGGCACCCATGCCACCCCCGATTAAGGCCATGGCATTCGTTCCACCCGTGGTGACTTTTTTCAATTTGATATTGATGATTCCGCCTTCGGAATCTGCATCGTATTGGGCAGATGGATTGTTAATAATTTCCACACTCTCCACACTACTCGCAGGAATCAAGTCGGTGGATGAAATCCCAGACGTCCGACCATTGATTAAAATCAGCGGCCCCTTTCCTCGAACGGTGATTGCTCCATCCGCGTCGACAACTACTGTGGGTACCGACTTCAATAAATCCGTTGCGGAACCGCCCGCTTGCGTCAAATTATCTTTGGCCTTGATGATGAAACCTTGTGTTGTTTTTTGAACAAGTTCCTTTTGCGAAACGACTTCCACGGAAGCGAGTAAACGATTATCTTCTTGTAAGGTGATGGTGCCTAAATCGACGGACTCTTTGACTTGAAATGCAATTCGTTTGGGTTCATAGCCGATGATTTGAAACTTGACGTAATAAGACCCCGCGGGTGCCGCTAAGTTAAACTGCCCTAAACTATCCGAAACCGCATGTTTCAATAATTTGACCGTATCAGCTTGCGCGTACAAAAGCACGTTGGCAAATTCAACCGACGTTTGTTTATCGACTAATTTTCCACGAATGGAAAGCGGCGCTTGAGCAAAAAGTGAATGAAACGTGAACAGGGAAAGCAATAAAATGCCCGTGATTTTTTTAAGGAACATACGTAGGTGGTTAGTAAATCAGCTCCCAAACATCACATAAAAATTGTATGAATTTGGAGATTAACGACAAAACTACGTCATTTCGCGACAAATACACCCTTGTAAAAGGCTTAAAGGGGAATTCGCCGGACAAAAGGTTTATTGCACGGCATTGCGTCTAAATGCCGAAGGCGACATCTTTTCAAAGCGTTGGAAAACCCGGTTGAAATACGACAAACTCTCAAAGCCACATTCAAAACAGCATTCCGTCACATTCTTGTCTTGCAGGAGTAATTGTTTGGCATAATTAATCCGATAGCGATTCACAAAATCCGTGTAAGTGAGGTGCGTCGTTTTCTTGATGTAGCGACAAAAGGCCGGGACCGTTAAACTCACCTCGGAAGCCATCGCCTCCGTATCAATCTTATCCTGAAAATGTTTCTCGACGTATTGATGAATCCGTGCCATGCGTTCCTGCTGTTTCAAGACGGCCTGGCTGGCAATCGGTCGGACGTTTAATGAAATGGCATCCGTACTATGTGCCAAGATTTGGAAGATCTGCAACAACTCCACAAACTGGTCAAAGCGCGCAAGACCCGGAATTTTCTTCATGCGCTCCCCCACCAAACGTTTAGTTTCCCCATCAAAAGCCAAACCCGATCGCGCGCGCTCCATTAATTGTTGGACCTGCTGCATCTCGGGAACCAGCCCCAAACTCGTTCGGAAATAATCGGGCGGAAATTGAATCACGACCGTTTCCACGCGGGTTTTGGCACCATAATCAAAATTCAAATGCGGGATATTCGAACCGATTAGTGCCAAATCTGCCCCATGGTAAGTGGACACATGATCCCCGATGTGACGGATTCCTTGCTCGGCTTCCACATAGACCAACTCGATTTCGGGGTGAAAATGCCAATAGAATACCTCATTCAATTGCGGCGTGAGCAACAAGCGAAAAGAGCTATCCGAATCCGGATGAATTTGTTCGAGTTTCAATTTCATTGACTCAAATATCCACAATTTTTCCGCATCTGTTCAAAAAATATCAATACCGTGCAAAAACTTATCAATAACGCATGCATACATGCTCCTAAATTATCGGAGATTTGTCCTATCAAAACCTTATCACCTATGCAAAACGAAACCATGATCCCGAACAATGCGCATTACGACATTCCGGGAAACCCATCGACAGCCAAAAGCAGCCAATTGTCCTTAAATAACCGCCCGAATGGAGAGGCCCTTCGCGTCTTGAGCGAGGAAGATTGGACGTTTTGGAAACACAATGGCTATGTTGTGATCAAGCAGGCAGTACCCAGAGAACAAGCCCTCGCCACGGCACAATTCCTATGGGAATTCGAGGAAAAAGATCCGAATGATCCCACGACCTGGTATGCACCTCCCCGTGCAGACATGAAAATGAAGGAATTGGCGAACACAGGAATGGTGGAATGTTATAACAACCAGCATCTTTGGAACAACCGACAAATGCAACGGGTCTATGATGCCTTTGTAGATGTTTGGGGAACCGAAAAATTGTGGGTGACAATCGATCGGGCCAACTTGAATTTTCCCATCCGTCCCGGCCACGAATACAAAGCCTTCATTCACTGGGATTATGATCCGGAAACGAAACCCGTGCAGGTGCAAGGCGTTTTGGCCTTAGCCGACCAACTCGACGAAAACATGGGCGGATTCCAATGCATCCCGGAACTTTTCCGCGATTACGATACCTGGAAACTGACCCAACCCGAAGACCGCAATCGCTTCCTTCCTGACACGACTGGCTTCACACCGACGAAAGTAAAATTGGAGGCAGGGGATTTACTCATCTTCAACAGCCTACAACCCCACGGAATTCGCGCCAATAACAGCGACAAAGTTCGTTGCGCGCAATACATCTCCATGATGCCCGCCGAAGAAGATAACGATTCGCTTCGTGAATGGCGTGTCAATTCCTGGAAGAATCGCATCGCTCCTGAAGGCTATGCCTTTCCGGGTGACCCGCGCAACTGGGAACAAACGAAATACGAAACCGCCAAGCTCAATCCGCTGGGCGAAAAAATACTTGGATTAACGAAATGGTAACAAAAGGCCCGGCAGTTGCTGGGCCTTTTGTTTGATTTTTATAAGTAAGTATTTGAAAATTATAAATAAAATAGCCCTTCAACCAGCTACCTTTGTTTGATTTCTATCGGATTCAACAACCCAAGCATGGAGCAAATTGAAAGTTTAAGGGATTTCTACGAACGAAAATTCAATTGGATACCTGACAGCCTTAGTAAAGACTGGGGGCACTTTAATGTCTTCCAATTAGATCCTTTCCTCGGGAATACCCCTAAACCGGTGCCATATCGTCGGCGTGATTTTTACAAAATAACGCTTGTGAAGGGCAATGGAAAAATCAATTACGCCAACAAAGTTATCGAGGTCAAAGAAAATGCCATCGTCTTTTCAAATCCATTTATTCCTTACAAATGGGATTCGTTGGAACAATTAAGCACGGGCTATTTTTGCATTTTTAACGACCAATTTTTCCAGGGTTATGGAAATTTTTCGTCTTATTCCCTCTATCAACCAGACGGTTCGCCGGTCATCGAATTGAATGACGCGGGCTACCTACAGTTTCAGTTAATCTTCGAAAGGATGTTGGGCGAAATCAATTCCGAATACATCCATAAGTACGACATGCTTCGAAATTTAGCGCTCGAGATGATGCACACCGCACTCAAACTCGAACCAGCTAATTCGTCGCGCTACGCGCCCGGCAATGCGAATCAAAAGATCTCCATGTTATTCTTGGAGCTTTTGGAGCGGCAATTCCCCATCGAGGGTGCTCACAATAAAATCAAATTGAAGAGCCCGTTCGAATTTGCGAATCAATTAGCCGTGCATGTCAATCACTTAAATCGGGCGGTAAAAGAAACAACGGGCAAGACTACATCGCAGTTAATCGCCGAGCGAATCAGCCAAGAGGCCAAACTCATCCTATCCCATGGCGAATGGGGAATTGCGGAAATCACGGATGCCTTGGGTTTCAACGAGATCAGTTATTTCAATCATTTTTTCAAAAAACACGTGGGCGTAAGTCCGGTGAAATACAAAAACAATATGCTACATGGAAAAGCGAAAATTAGGGAATAGTGGCTTGGAAGTCTCCGCCATGGGACTCGGCTGTATGGGCATGAGTTTCGGTTACGGCCCCAAAGCCGATGAAACCGAAATGATTAAACTCATACATGCGGCGGTTGAAAAAGGCATTACCTTTTTCGATACAGCGGAAGTTTATGGTCCATTCATCAACGAAGAGCTTGTAGGCAAGGCCTTAGCCCCAATTAAAAATAAGGTAGTCATTGCGACTAAATTTGGCTTTCATTTAGACCCCAATCAAGGGTACAAAATGAATGGCTTGGACAGCTCTCCATCAAATATTCGTAAGGTAGCCGAGGCGTCGTTAAAGCGTTTGAAAATCGATGCGATCGACCTGTTTTACCAGCATCGTGTCGACTTAAATATCCCGATTGAGGATGTCGCGGGAACAGTAAAAGATCTGGTGAAGGAAGGAAAGGTGAAGCACTTTGGCTTGTCGGAAGCCGGTGCGGCCAACATCCGTAAGGCTCATGCCGAAATGCCCGTTACTGCTCTACAGAGCGAGTATTCGTTGTGGACGCGTGAACCCGAACAAGTGATCCTTCCTACTTTGGAGGAATTAGGTATCGGATTTGTCCCATTTAGCCCCCTAGGGAAAGGATTTCTAACAGGCAAAATAGACGCTAACACAGATTTCCATGAAACAGATTTTCGCAGAACAGTCCCAAGATTTACGGAAGAAGCGCGTGAGCACAACCAGGCCTTCGTGAAAATGATTTCGGATATTGCACAAAATAATCAGGCTACCCCTGCGCAGATTTGCTTAGCCTGGTTATTAGCCCAAAAACCTTGGATTGTACCTATTCCAGGCACTACCAAGCTAGATCGCATGCACGAAAACTTCGATGCCATTCAGCTGAAATTAAATCAAGCGGAAATCGACCGCATTTCGGAAATAACAAAACAGGTCGAAGTACAAGGAACCCGCTACAGCGCTGCCGCCTTGGAAGCACTCGCCAAAAGTTAACCAACAAATACAATTTATAAACCCGCCAACATGTCTTTATTAAAAATCATCGGTTTTGTCTGCTTTCTTCTTTTCAGCCAAATCAGCTTTGCGGAATCTACCGCCGACAGCACCAAGAAAGAAATGCAATTCGCCACGACGGCCTTGATTACCAACAATGGTATTTCGATTATCCCCATCTTTACCCTCGGGAAACCCGCAGCCATCATCAATTTCACTGTTGGTCGGAAGTTGACCTTTGAACCCGAATTCCGCGTTTCCCTCGAAGGTAAACCTTGGTCTTTCATCTATTGGTTTCGGTATAAATTGGCCAAAACTTCAAAATTCACTTGGAGCATAGGCGCCCATCCTGCCATTATATTTAAAACGATTCCAGTAACGATCAACGGGAATAATGAGGAGGTCTTGCGCGCCCAACGATTCGTTGCGGCCGAAATGGCTCAGAACTATCGTTTCAACAAACATGTCAACTTAGGTTTTTACTACCTGGTCGGGGCAGGAAGTGTGGAAAATAAGACCAAGCCAACGAATCTGTTAACCCTTCGTGGCGGCTATAATAACATCGAATTGGGGAAGGAATTCATCGCAGGGCTGAACACTCAACTAATTTACCTCTTCACCAACGGCGAAGAAGGTTCCTACGTGAATGCAACATTTACCTTAACGCATAAAAAAAGCCCAGTGACGCTGTCTTATTTTTATAACCAACCGATTAACTCGTCCATCACAGGAGGAAAAGACCCCGTTTGGAATGTTGGCGCCACCTACGCCTTCAATAAAATGTTCAAGACCAAATAACAAAACAGCCCGGCATTTACACCGGGCTGTTTTTATTTTATCCTAAGGCTTTTCTTGCGATGCCGTCAGGGTTATTGGCCAATAAGCATTGGTCATCCAAGATCATGGTCTCCCCATTTTCCTTGGTATAAGGCTTCCAATTCGGTAAGCCTCCTCCGTTCGGATTCCCGGTTCGTACAAAGTTTAAGAAGGACTTCGCCATTTTCGTAGATAAGGCGCGCGGACGTTTTCCGCCACCCGTGTGGGTCAACATCAGATCCGTGTTATAGAACCAAAAGCAAATATCATCGCAATGGAAGGCACGCATGCGGCCGTCGAAAAGCGGTGGCTGCCATCCGAACCAAGAGACATATACAGGAGCCTTCCCCTGAGATGCCTTGGCATCTGCAGCAGCTATTGCACCCTTCCGGTTCGAGTTGATCATCGCCCATAATTCCACTGGTTTCGCTTTCGGGAAGTTTTGATGAAAGGCCTCCACAATGGCTGTAGCTTGATCTCCAAACCGAGGTCTGATTTTTTCTGCCACACCATCTAAACTAATGGATTCCAAACTCGCATCCGTACGTGAA
>Ga0228701_1000881_pt1 | contig 22320 bp, 39 predicted proteins | sample McNCre117_Aug_MG_2_FD_178017 | JGI IMG/M metagenome (GOLD analysis project Ga0228701, IMG submission 178017) | Freshwater microbial communities from McNutts Creek, Athens, Georgia, United States - 11-17_Aug_MG | ecosystem: Environmental > Aquatic > Freshwater > Creek | place: USA: Georgia...
GGTGACTCCGCCAGACACGCCCGACAGCAGGTCTCGCAGTAGCCCCTAAACAGCCCGTAAACGCCCCGTAGAAGCCCGTTCCCCCCGTCCTAGGTACAATCACCCACAAACGGCTGAAAACGCCTCCTATGACCCCCCTACGGTTAGACCGTTGCGAGCCGAGGCAAGCCCCAGGTGACAGAACCGCTTAATGATTTTTAGGGTGAGGCAGTAGCCCAAACGACTGATTTCGCAGCTAGACAGCCGACAAACTACGGATTTCGCAAATCGACTCCCAGGTGGACAACTGATTCCGTAGCAAAAGGGTGAATTTATGCCTAAATCGCCCCATAGACGACCACTAGACAGCTCGACAGCCAGACAGTTGACAAAAAGTTCGGGAGGCGGTAATAGTGGGGCCTTTAAGGACTAAAATTTAGGCTTAAAATGCCCCATAGGTATGTCACACTGGTTTAAAGACTTTAAAGGAGCTCAAAAATGGGTAGAGGCGTTATCCGTAAGATGCTGGGTACTGGCGTTATTGGTTCTGGTGTAGGTACAGCACTGACTGCTGTTGGCAATGCTATTGGTCCAGCTAGTGCTGTTGACGGTGGCATGAACTACGCTACTCGTATGGCTGCTATGCACGACTGGCACCCAACTGATTTGGGCACTGCTGCTCTAGTAAGCGGTGCTATTGGTCTAGGCATTGGTGCAGCTGTGCGTCACAGTGAGTACAAGAAGGAACAGGCGAGCCGCAACGCTCACTTCGGTGACGGTGCTAATAACGTCAGACGTTAATGCCCAGCCCCTACGCAATACAGATGGCACACTATGCGTTGGGTAAACTGGAAATAGAACTGGGAAAACAACTGGACTGGCGTGAACGTAACCAGTTCATCAAAGATTTTTTAGCAGAGCACGATACAGAGGCAGACAATGGGTAGAAATAACGCTGACTTTCACGGTGTAAATATCTCTCATGAACTTTATTCCGAATTTGGGGTATCTGCTGCCAGCCTAATAGCTACTCATCCAACTGATGGTGAAGTAGGAAGAATGTACTTAGTTGATGATGGCAATACAGGAACTAGCCATAAAGTAATGAACGTTCAAGTGCACAAAAACTATCGCAGAAAAGGTATAGCCACAGCTTTGTGGAATCATGCAAAAGCAATTGGGCTAAATCCAAAGCACGATTATGATGAGCAAAGTGATGATGGGGCTTCTTGGGCGAAAGCTGTGGGTGACTAATGGGTAGAAATAATGCAGACTTCCACGGAGTTACTTTCAGCCACAAACTCGAGAACTATGGCGAAGTAAGAATCGAAGCTAGTCATCCAGAACACGGCTATTTAGGCTCCATGCGTATCGGTAAATACGGAGACATTAAAGATGTTCGTGTAGGAGAGCCTTTTCGCCGTAAAGGTGTGGCTACAGGCATGTGGAACTACGCTAAGGCACAGGGGTTTAATCCTCAGCACTCGGATAGTCGTACTAAAGAGGGCGATGCTTGGGCAAAATCTACTGGGGATTATCTTCCAGAGAATAACGGCATCTATAACCCCGATGCACCTCAAAGGTGGGACTAATGGGCAGAAACAATAAAGACTTCCACGTTAACTTTAACGAACAACTAGGCAAGTCTTTCCGTGTAGTGACCACTCCCCCAGGTCGTGCAAAAGACTCTCGAACAGGTGAAACACTGCCAGATAGCCCAGACCGATGGTCTATCGTGACTCCTTCTAATGGAAAAGCCTGGGAATGGCCTACAGCCACTCCTAAAGCCCACGAAGAAGCCAGAAAAGACTTCAATAACCTCTTCACTGACCGCCGTCTTAAATACAAGGGCCGTCAAATCCGCAAAAACATGAAGTAATCCGTGCGTTAGAGCGAAAAACAGCACATTTAACGGAAAAATGGGGGCCCGCTGGGGTTGCCCAAAGGGGCAACTCCAGTACATAGCTAAAATAATCTGCTATACTCTTCTTTAGACATGCCAATTGGGTGTCTATAACTAATACTGTGCTACGGGCAGTTTGAACTTATCGGAATTTCCGAAATGTTCGTACACAGTTGTCGTCTAAGGAGACAGTAATGAGCAAAGAAGTAAATTTCCGTCAGCCATGGAACCCAGCCTCCACTGGTAGGAGCCCCTATGAGCCTGACAACCACACTTATCCCCCGCAAAAGAAGCCTGCCCCTATTACTATGGCAGACCTTTTCCCACAGCTAGACCGCCTCTCAATCGGTTGGTCTCCTGTCCTTGACCAACTACGTCAAACCACCCTTAATAAGCCCTCCTACCCCCCTTACGACCTCATTAGCGTGGGAGATAACCAGAACATCCTAGATGTTGCTGTTGCTGGATTCACTAAGTCGGAAATCTCTGTGACTGTGGAAGACTCTATCCTTGTAATCAAGGGCGAGAAGAACACTGAGCGTGCTGGAGAGATTCTTCACAAGGGCATTGCATCTCGTGACTTTGAGTTGCGTTTGGCTATGGCTGAGTACTGGGAGGTAATCAGGGCCTCAATGGACAACGGTATGCTTACTGTTCTATTTGGAAAAAATCTTCCCGAAGAAAAGAAGCCAAAAGTTATTGACATCAAGTAATCTTGGTGTAGTATAGGAACACAACCTCGAAGCGGCTTGGGTGGTACCAAGTGAGGCGCTGAGATAGCCCAGAGATTGAACTCGACTGGATGACGGTATAGCCAAAACGTGCTAGAGTTCCTGAGGGATAGACAGTTACCAGCTGTTGTTTCTCTCAGTATTCCAGGGCCGCTGGGCGGTGACGGGCCTCCAAAACCTGTCTTGCAGAGTTCGATTCTCTGACTTGGGGCAAACAGCGTTGCTGCTCAATAGGTCCGCTAGGGCTTAACGATTACGGATGCTGGTCCTATCACCCATTGCTGCGGCAGGTGATAGGATACACCTGGATAGATGAAGCGCACTTGGAAAGCTGAAATACCCTTTCCTCGCCTCTCACTGTCAAGTAACAAGGCTTGAAGGTTACTGTCTCTGATGATGGTTACTTGCAAGGGCTGGATAGTCTTGTTGCGAATGGACTTACACCTGCGGTTCGTTATTGTTCAGCACCTCGAAAGAGATTAAGTTGTAAGCTGTCAAGGATTGGTCTCCCGCATGTGCGAAACGACTAAGATAGGCTGTAGAGTAATAGCAGAGCCACCTCCTGAACGTACGCAGGGGGAAGTGCAGGTATAAGTCCTGCCAGTCTATCAAAAGGGCTGTAGTGTAATAGGCAACACAGTGCCTCAGGGAGTTCCCAGAGGAGCGCACGCAGTTTCGAGTTCGACTCTCGACAGCCTACTGCAACAAGCCGTATGGGCTTCAGAGTGCCGAAAGGGCTTGACCGCTGCCAGCAACGTCCCGCTAGCGTGCAGTAACAGGGTTGTGACTGTTACAGGGCAATTGGTGGAGTGGCCGAGCGGCCTAAGGCGGCAGTCTTGAAAACTGTTGAGTGTAACAGCTCCGTGGGTTCAAATCCTACCTCCACCGCCAGGAAGATTGGCTGAGCGGCTTAAGGCAGCTCCTTGCTAAGGAGTCGTGGGGAAACTCACCACAGGTTCAAATCCTGTATCTTCCGCCACACTTGTCTATTCACCAAAAGTTTGAGTAAACTTACCTCATGCAAAAGTCATGGGTTGAAGTATGGTTAGAAGTAGCGCAAGTTATCTCTCAGCGCTCTAGGTGTTCACGAGCACAAATCGGAGCTGTAATTGTCAACCAAGACCAAAGAGTCATTAGTACGGGCTATAACGGTGCTGCTGCTAGCTACCCAACTACAGGTGACTGCACTAATTGGTGTGAAAGAGCCCAAGGTAAGACGGGACTAGGTTCCTCTTACGAAGGCTGTCCTTCAATCCACGCAGAAGCTAATGCCCTTCTGTACGTGGACCGTTCTGCTGTACACGGAGCAACTATGTACATTACAGCCCCTCCTTGCATGAATTGTGCCAAGTTAATCTCTAATAGTGGGGTTACTGAGCTCATACATCTAGTTGGGCCAGAAGACATGCACCGTAATCCTGACGAAGTATGGGCATACCTAGAGAAATGCGGTATGCTTGTAACTAGCATTAGTAGATAATGCTATGCCCCGATAGCTCATCTGGTAGAGCGACGCACTTGTAATGCGTAGGTGGCGGGTTCAAGTCCTGCTCGGGGCTCTTTTTTATTTAGAAAGGGAAATGATGAAGAGCATCACAATAAACGAATGGCAATCCGAAGTTCTAGACAAAGAACTGGTTCTAGTGGACTTCTGGGCAGAATGGTGCGGTCCTTGCCGTGCTCAGGCACCAATCCTAGAACAATTAGAGATAGACATTGCTAAACTGTCAGTAGTTAAGGTCAACACTGACGAAGAGACTCAACTGTCACTAAACATGGCGATTAAGAGTATTCCTACACTAATGTTGTTTAAGAAGGGCGAACATGTGTGGACCCTCACTGGAGCAAAACCTCGTGGAGTACTACTAACGGAGATTACACCTTATGTCTGACCACAATCAGAAGTATGAAGCAGCAAAGTCTCGCTGGGAAGCCGTACAGCTTCAGGCCGCAAACGCTATGCGTGAGCTAGACTACGCTGTAGCAGTATTTGAAAAAGACAAGACTGAGCTGGACCAAGAGACCATTGACGCTCTTTATGCTCAAATTACGGCCCAAAAGAAGACCATTGAAGACTTTGTAATGAAGAGTCGCACAGTATTCATGGACGAATCAAAGAAATACGAGTTCAGAGCGAATAGGAGCTTCCTTGCCTAACTATCAATTCAGTTGCCTAGAGTGTGATGACACTGTAGACGTTTTCTTCCCAATCACAGAGAAGCACCAAGAAGTAATCTGCGAGAAGTGCGGACACAAGCGTAAAAAGGTTATCGGCCTTGGTGCTATCAACTTTGTAGGAACTGGCTGGGCTTCTAAAGAATAATCTGCTATACTAGAGACGTAAATACCCGTCCACGCAGCGAAAGCGGTGGGCGGGTTGTCTTTTTGTCTGAGTAATAGTAGTGTTCCATTATGGACATTATTTTTCGCTCAGACATGACTGTTGAACTAATCGATTGCATGGGAGGTGATTATAGTGTTGTACGTTCTGCTCGTGTTAGCAGCGGTAGCGTGGGTGATGACGCTTCCAGGGATGTGGGGTTAATCAACTACCTCATGCGTGACCGCCACGGCTCTCCTTTTGAGCACGCTGTATTTACTTTCCGCATTGAAGCCCCTATCTTCGTATTCCGTGAGTTTATGCGTCACCGTATTGCTTCCTATAACGAAGAGAGTGGTCGTTACAAGGAACTAGAAGGCGTCTTTTACATCCCAAACGAAAACCGTAAGTTGATTCAAGAGGGTAAGCCAGGCGCTTACACATTCGAGCCAGGAACTACTGCCCAATACGTTGAAGTTAAATACTCTCTTGACGTTAACTCACACCATGCGTATCTCCGTTACCAGCACCTCCTAGAGCAGGGTGTAGCACGTGAGGTAGCCCGCATGGTGCTTCCTGTAAACATCTACAGTTCGATGTACGTCACTATGAACGCTCGTAGCCTGATGAACTTCCTTAGCCTTCGCTCAGAAGAGCAGGGTACTTATCCATCGTTCCCCCAGTGGGAGATTGCTGACGTTGCTCGTCAGATGGAGCTAGTGTTTAGTGAAAAGATGCCTCACACTCACATGTCTTTTGTTAAGAATGGCAGGGTAGCCCCATAATGGAAACTAATCAGTACCACGAGAACTATTATCTAGGAACTCTTGCTGGCCAGGCCATGGAGAGGGAACGCATCACCAAGAAACTGCTCTACGTGATGAGCACGCCTAATTTTAGGTGGGATTTATGGCTAACCACCGAAGAGGATTTGCGTCGCTTTTTGGATGAAGGAGAAAAGTAAATGAGCCTAGAAACTGACCCAATCATCACACTAGAACACACCACTAAGTTTTTTGTATGGATGCACGCATCGGACGCTTGTAAGGGAGAGTTCTGCACTATTCACAATCGAAGCGACCACTCAATGCGAGCGTTCCCACAACAATGGCGTGGAGACCGAAACATGATGGAGCGTGTCTGCCCTCATGGTATAGGTCACCCAGACCCAGATGAAATCAAACCAGATAGACTACATGGCTGTGACGGCTGTTGCGGGGGAGAGAAGTAAATGAATCACATTTTAGATAACATCAAGACAGAGGCAGGTAAACGCCTTTGGACAAAGATTAATGACAACTACGGCAGTTCTGTCTGGGGCCCTGTAGGTGATGGCATAGTTGAGATTGAGGCTGAAGTAGAAGCCCGCATTATCAAACTGCTAGATGACCCATCCACCGTTCAAAAGTGGTTTAGCGACTTTCCAAAACTAACCTACAAAGAATGTCTTATCGCTCTTATCAAAGGAGAGAAGTAAATGACTAACGAAGAATTTGTAAAAAAGGAACTTATCAACCTACTAGAGACCTGGTTGAGCGACCCTGAACTTGAGGGGGAAGACGCAGAGGTTAGCATCGATACCCTGCTGAGTAATCTACCTGCTCCACTCCTTGAGGCTGAGTTTAGTCTCAAAGGATTTCTAGCGTTTATCAAAGGAGAAAAGTAAATGAGCCGTAGGCATCGAACCCTTGTGGCTCTCTATGAGCGTGATGGTGGATGGTGTCGTTTATGTGGGCTTGCAGTTGACCGCAGAGCAGATGACCCTTTATGGAGGGCAACCATTGACCACATAATTCCCAAGTCCAAAGGTGGGAAAGATGCTCTAGAAAACCTGCAACTTGCTCACGCAGAATGCAACTATCTAAAAGCAGATTCATTAGAAGGAGAGAAGTAAATGAGTGAGCCACAGAAGCAGCCAATCGTTATGGGGGTTCCGAGAATGAGCGGCAAGGCAGAGTATCTAGCGACGCTCGAGGCCATCGTAAAACTTATAGACGGAGAGAAGTAAATGTCTAATCCAGATTACATTCCAGAAACTAAAGTAGTTGAAGCAGATTACATACATAGCAACTTTATTGTTCGTGCAGGATTTGGAAATACTAATGAAACCTACTCCTTAGAGTTCAATCGCTGGCTTAAGCAGGTACAGGCTGAGGCTTGGGCAGAAGGCTTTGACGCTGGTGAACGTGATGTCTGGGAGCATGAGCGTAATGAAGATGGTTGGGACTCTGAGTGTACCCCTAACCCATACCTAGAGGAGAGCGAGTGAGCCTCCATTACCGCCATTATCACGATAAGTTCACCAGAGCTAATCCTTCTTATGGGATTGTCTTCTGGGGACTTGACAAGCAGCCCACAGTAGACCTACTCTGGGGAAGACACACTTTTGTATTATTTTGGAGGAAACATGTGTGAAAACTGTAAGAAGGACTCTTCTGAGGATGCTGGCGCTATCCTAGAAAAGATGCTGGCTAAGGTTAAGCGTCAGAAGAAGATTGAGCTAATCGTAGGTCTTTTCGTAGGCGTTATTACCCTGGCAGTATCTCCACGAGTAATCGTGGACGTTATTCAGGACCCAACTTCTTACTGGAACTGGTTCTGGCTAGTAGTATTCGTCCCTATGCTTTGGAAGCGTGGCAAGTAACAAGTGAGCAAACCAGCCAGGACTAACTGGAAAGCTAAGTACTGGGAGCTACACAAGAAGCACATGGAGCTCGAGCAGGCGTTTATTGAGCTTGCTCGAGACCTCCATGTAGCAGAGACCCTCTACCGCAAGTCCGTAGAGAAGAAAAAGAAATAGGCTGCCCTACAAGGATTCGAACCTCGAAATCTTCTGAGCCAAAATCAGACGTGTTGCCAATTACACCATAGGGCATTACTTTAGAGAGTCTAGCACAACCTCTTCTGCGATACTAGAGGGGTGAGCCGTAACAATGATTTCGAACTTCAGCACCCACTCCACAAGAGAGGTGAGACTGTCGTGTTCGACCTAGACGGCACCCTCGCAGACACCATGAAGTACGAGAAGCATCACAAAGCCAAAAACGGTAAACACCCAGGCTTTGCTCAGGAAGCACTCCACGTCGGCACTAACGACAAGATGGTCAACAAGCTTAAAGACGCCAAGGATGACGGCAAGAATGTAGTTATCCTCACTGCACGTTCGGCGCATTACCGAGATGAAACCAAGAAGTGGCTTGCCTCTAATGGCATCAACTATGACGCCTTGGTAATGCGTCCTACGGATAACCAGGACAAGGATAAGGTCGTTAAGCGTAGCCTTCTCGAAGAGGACATCCTACCTAAGTTCGATGTAGACAAAGCGTACGATGACAAGAAGAAGAACCGTAAAATGTTCGACAAACTGGGCATTGACGCTAAAGGGGTTAAGTAATGAGTATGCGTAACCTAAGCAACACTCAAGGAGCCTACAACGAGGGCTCAAACCTTGATGCCCGCCCTTTTGGTGGTAATGGGTCTGTCACTCAGTCTAACTCTGTAAGCGAAGACAACCTTACAGACAAGACGTATGAGTACGACCTCACTAAGAGCACTTACCGTGGCAACAGCTCTAGCGGAGGAAACGGGGCTCAGCAATGAGTGCCCCTCTTTCTGGTCAGTTTAACACTGACATCAACCAAGCCACAGGCATGTTTGGGGCTACTAGGACACAGATTGCTCCTAGAGGAGTTATCGGCATCCCTCAGGATGGGCCTGTATACGCAGGCTCCGCAGGCATTTACTGGAACCAGATGCCAGCCTTTATTGCTGGTCAGTCTGACTTTGCAGGCTTTAGTACAGAAACTGGCGTTCCTATGAACACTCCAGTAGTTGAATCTGAGACTAAGGTGGGTGGAGGACCATCTTCTGCTCAGGTGCCCGACTACGGTGGCACTGCCGCTTACTAAGTAAATAGGAGAAGAATGTCTAACTTCGTGCCCATCCACCACCGTAAGAGTGAGCACCTACACCTTAGACGTCCTAGAAACCTATTAAAAAGCCAAAAGAGTATGAGCAATACTCGCTTTGAGAAACAAAGCAAATACATACCTCCTAAAGAGGTAATCAACTAAGGAGAAACATGGGACTGTGGAGACAACCCCTAGACAAGTTTAAGCTTGGCCCAGCATTTGGTGTAAAGGATGCTGAGCACCCTAACGGCCACCGTGGCTGTGACTACAACGGCCTTCCTGTAGGAACTCCTGTTCTGGCAGTAAACGACGCTACTGTAGTACTGAACCAGTGGTCTGACGCACTTGGTCACGTACTGGTTATCAGGGTAGACCGCAAACTAAAGCCTGCAGTCTTTTTTGGTTACTGCCACCTAGATGCCGCTCCAAAGCTGGAGATTGGTGCAAAGGTTACCTCTGGTCAGGTAATCGGTAAGCTCGGAAACACTGGCTCTGCCTCAACAGGCCCCCACCTTCATCTCACACTCAGCCTCCTCAAGACTGGTGTTTTCTCGGGTGCGGTCAAGGATGCCTATGCGTTCCTTGTTGCAAACATTGTAAAGGTAAAGAAGCCTTAAGACGCTTCCGCTTAGCCTTTAAATCGCCCCTTTATGAGAGACAATCTTATAGAGGGGCGGTTTCATTGAAGGAGACAAATGTCCAAGTTCGTAATCCCGCAGCCAGTGGTTGCTGCGCTTACATCCTACCTTCGTGCAGGCATCGCTTCGGTGCTGGCACTGGTAGTCGCTGGCATCAGCGACCCTAAGCAGCTTGCTCTGGCATTCATCACCGCATTTGCTGGCCCAGTCATTAAGTGGCTCGACCCTACCGACAAGACATTCGGTGTGGGAGCTGGCAAGTAACAGTGGAACAAAGAAAGCCTCTGTCGCCTAACAACCGTTCAGCTTCATCGCTGGTACGGGAGTTTAGTGCGTCAGAGGCTCTCTACGTTCGCTACCCAAAGAATGGTGAGCGAACCTCAATCTTTCATTATGCTAGGGCAGGACGCCAAAATTCAGAGGGGTTCGGAGGAGGACGCTTAGTAGGACGGTAACCCAACCAAGAGAGGTCAACGTCCAACCTATAGCCCTCAACCTAGCTGCAAAAGGGTCTTTTGAATCCTTTGCTAGCCATTCTAGAAACGCCATAAATCCCAGGCATAGGGTAAGAAACCCAATCATCAAACTTTCAATCATGTCCCCAGCATACACTGCGAAAGCGGCCCTGTATAGGGGACACTAGTATAAACAGTCAGACATCACCAGGAGCGCCACTAGGTCATGAATACACTAACTAACCTCGACATCATTCAGACGACGGCAGTTATTGTAAGCATCGTAGTGGGGGGAATTACCATTCTAGGTTTCCTATTTGGAGTCTGGCGCAAGTTTACTCGATGGACTAACACTTGGGACCTTTTTATGGAGGATTGGAAGGGTGCCGAGGAGCGACCAGGCCGAGACGCAGTTCCAGGTGTTATGGAGCGTTTGAACCGTATTGACGGCGAACTCCAGCACAACAGTGGTTCCAGCATGAAAGACGCAATGAAGCGTATTGAAAACAAGCTGGACTGTATTGAAACTAGACTCATTGATGGTGACGAAAAGTTCCAGCACCTTGAGTCGGAGATTAAAGAGCTTAAAGGAGATGCCTAATGCCTAGCAATCTAGAGCACCTCATCCCTCAAAATGGCATTACTCCCCTTAACTTTGCTGAAGGTAAGCTGGGCCATGCCGTAGGTAAGGCTATTAAGCATGGCATAGAAGATGCGGCTCACGGTTCTTCTGAGGTACTAAAAGGCAAGGCTAAGACTGCTAGAAAGCAAGCAGTTGAGCGTATTGCTGAGAAGAAGAATAACGCAGCTATGGCTGCTCAAGCTGCTGAAGATAAGGCTAAGTCGATTGAAGACAAGAGGGCAGGACTAAAAGACCGTGCTGCTCAGCAAGCGGTAAACCAAAAGGCAGCTGAGGCTAAGCGTCGTCAACTCGCTACTGACCAATCTGCTGCAGCACGTATGGGTAATGACGTTCGACGTCAAGCTAATAAAGAACAAGCACGAGGCCTGAATGGTCAAGGACGACCAATCTCTGCTCCAGAGGGAGCCCCTAAAGGCTCAGCTGGTCAGCGTGTCTACCAACCTCAAGGTGAGCCTGCTAACCCAGTACGTCGTAATCGTGGTGTATCTAAGCCTGGTGGAAAGCCAACTCAGTTTAACCCTGACATTCCTACTGGAACTCCTCCTAACCGAGCTGTTCGTCCAGCAGCCCCTGCAGCTCCTGCAGGAGAAATGGCTGCTCCAAGTCAAGCAGTTAAGGCCATGCGTCGTCGTCGTCCAAAAGGCACAACAAAAGTGTCTTTCATTGAACCTGGCAACTCTTTGGGAGTTAAGCCACTTTAGGCTTACTAATTGCCTAAAATGAGGCAATCTAGTAGGAGGACTAAAGGAGTTAACTATGGCTACATGCGCTAACTGTTCAGCAGACGCCCTCTATTCATACGAGGTCGCTCCGTCGTACACAATCCCGTACTGCCAGCGTCACCTTCCACGCTTCCTCTATTCACTCCGCAACAGCGGTGCTCTAGCCGTGCCAGAGCCTGAAGTTGTGGATGAGCCTGTAGTAGATACTACAAAGAAGACCAAAAAGACTTCCGATACACCAGTGGATACTTCTAGTGCCGCTAGTTAGAAAGTTTGCCATCCAGGGACATGCCGTCCCTAATGGTTACACGCTTCCTCGTGGACCATTCCCACCTGAGGTACTGGCTCAACCAAAGGTGAGATACGAATACGAACACTCGGACTCTTTGCACGAAGCACTAGACGACGTTCGCATGTTCCGTTGCAGGGACTGCGGAAACATTCTCTACGAGGCGGAACTAGACAATCATGATTGCGAAAGTGAAGAATAACTATGCCATCTAACAGTGGAAAAGCACTAGATTCCGCAGGCAACATCCAAGTGGATTTTGTTTGGGGAAACATGGCACGTCAGCCTAACGACGTGCGAACCCTCAGCACCGACACCAACGTTGCTCAGGACGGAACCTCAAAGCGCCTGCTCAAGGGCAAGGACAACCACGACACCATTTACAGTGGCTACGCTGGTTACCCTTCGTTCTCTTCGGGCGTTAAGGACACCAACGGTCAGTACCAGGGTGACGCAGGCAAGAACGCCATCACCCTCAGCGGTACTACAGTAAGCACTACTGCAACTGCAACTGCAGGTGCCTACACAATCACCGTTGCCTCAGCTGCTGGTCTCTCAGTAGGTCAGGGCGTTGCTTCGACTGGTTACATCCCAGCAGGAGCATTCGTTACCTCGCTCAGCGGTACTACTGTAGGCATCAGCCTTCCAGTAAGCGCCAACATGTCTACCACCGCCGTTTCGTTCGGTGTTGACGGTAACTGGGTATACACTCCAAACATCGTAGTACCTCAGGTTCTCGGTGCTAACGGTACTGCTTCGGACATTGTTTCGACTGGTACTGGTGCTGTAACTCTCGGTGCTTACGGTGCTCAGGACGGTCTCCGTGACAACGGCTACACCGCTACCATCACTGTTGGTTCGGCTGTTACTAACACTGCTCTTGCTGTAAGTGCTATCGCACGTACTGCAGGTACCAACACCGTTACTGTAACTACTGCTTCGAACACCTACGCTGCTGGTCAGACACTGCAGATTCTTGGTGCTAACTCGACTACAGAGTTCCAGAACAACTTCTACACCATCACTGCAGCAACTTCGACTACAGTTACCTTCACCACTACTGCAACTACTGCAGTAGCCCTTAGCGCACTGTCCGCAGTGACTATCAAGGGTGTAACTGGTTCGGTAGCTACTCAGTCGGTAGCAGCTGGTGCTAACGGTATCGACGGTACCCCAGGTATCACCATCGCACTCTGGGCCTAAACTTAGGCTCCTAAATAAGCCGTGCTACTTTACACTGGTAGCACGGCTTATTTATTTAGGGAGAGACATGGCTAATCCAGGCATTCCTTCGGGAGGGCAGTACCCTTCTAAAGCCGAGATGCAGCGTAAGTCTAGCTTAGGCTCTATCTTTGAAGATGTTTCAGGACTATCCTATGACCGTCGTACTAGGACTGGTCAAACTGCTGGCCAAGTCTATGCCAGCGATGATGTTTTAGCCACAGAATGGCTGGGTACTGAGTACCAAGGTGCAGGGCAATACTACAAGCCCGACCTATACGAGGCTACGTATGATGAAGACAACATCCCTGACGACCAATCGACTGCCTTTGCTAGAGGCTCTTTTGTAGACGTACCTACATCTTCCACCAACTATTCTCGCCCTCGTACAGTTGCCGCTGCCTGGAAACCTGATGAGAAGGGCGGCAAAGTCGGTACTATGACAGTCGTATTCCGTGATGGAACCTTCTACAACTACTACCAAGTTACTGAAGGTGAGTGGGAGGGATTCCACGCATCTTTCTCTAAGGGTCGTCCTTGGCTAAACCGCCGCTCTAACAGTGGTAAACCTGGAGCCCAGGCGGTAGATGGCTTATTCATCAGCAAGCCTCGTGGCCCTGCTGACCCAGAAAGTATTCCTGCCGAGATTCGTGAGCAGCTTTACCGTGTGTCTCGTACTCAGCAGATTGTTTCTTCACGATACCTACGTCCTGGTAAGAAGACCCACACTGCTACCAATGTCTACACTGGTCAAAAAACTCGTTCAGGACAAGGAACTAAGCAAGTTCCAGAAGCACTTCAACGCTCAGAGCACCGCCAGTCCAAGAACACCACTCCTGGCAAGAACCCATCAAGAAACGGAAAGAACACTAGACGAGCTAGTTAACATGGCTAAGACACACGACATCGGAACAAAACATTTTGTACAGTATCTGGGCTTTTACCCTGCGCTTTGGGGCCTAAAGGTAGTAGTTTCAGGTTGGACACAGGAAATAGCTGACCCTTACCGCACTGGTAAGACGCTTATTGTAAGACTCCCATTTAAGCGGGCAGTAGCCCTAGGCAAGTGGACTGGACTAAAAGATGAGGAAGAAGCGCTTAACTTAGCGGTTCAAGGACGGGTACTGACAGATGCAGATTTTCAAGAGGGGTGGCAACCCCCAGCCTACCAAGTTGGAGCAACGAGTTTCGAAGATTGGGACGTCTGACCTAGTCACTTGGGCAGAGACCTCCCTTTATTCCATTGGAAAGAACATCGTACATTCAGTTAGAGAGCAAGACAAAGCGGGCCTTGAGGAGGCTTTAATGGGTGCAGAGGCACTTACCGCTATTGTTAAGGAGCTCCTTAAAAGGAACTAAGCATGACAGACGAGTTTGATGAAGACAAGTTTGAAGAAATCAGTCCCGAGTTCTATCAAGAAGAGGTTGAAGACCCCGAGATAGACTTTGTTGAAGATGACCTAGACGAACTTACTCAAGGATTTGTTGACCGACTTGTTGAGAAAATCATGAAGTTCATGGTTGTTCTCGTGGGTCACGACCTTCACCCCTACCAGAAACCTCTGGCTAGAAGGATGATTGAGTCCGTAATCATTGGTGACGGTGAGACCATCACTGCTCTGGCTGCTCGTCAGTCAGGTAAGTCTGAAACAGTAGCCGATGTGGTTGCTACTCTGATGGTTCTTCTCCCACGGCTTGCTGCAATGTACCCAGACCTTCTAGGTAAGTTTAAGAACGGTCTTTGGGTAGGTCTTTTTGCCCCTACTGAGGGACAGGCTGAAACTCTATTCGGACGTACTGTTACCCGCCTCACTTCTGAGCGTGCCCGTGAAGTTCTGGGTGACCCTGAAATTGATGACTCTGCTGCTCGTATCGGTGGCGTTACTAGGATGATTAGGCTAAAGAATGCTGGGTCAACCATCACAATGATGACCGCTAACCCTCGTGCGAAGATTGAGTCTAAGTCCTTCCATCTTGTGGTTATCGATGAGTGCCAGGAAGCAGACGACTTTATCGTCAACAAGTCTATTAGCCCGATGATGGCGTACTACGCAGGAACAATGGTTAAGACTGGTACTCCTACTACTTCTAAGAACAACTTCTACAACTCTATTCAGCTGAATAAGCGTAGGCAGACTGGGTCAAAATCTAGGCAGAACCACTTCCAGTGGGACCACAAAGACGTAGCCAAGATTAACCCCGACTATAAGAAGTTCATCCAGAAGGAAATGGTACGCATTGGAGAGGACTCTGATGAGTTCCAGATGTCGTACTGCTGCAAGTGGCTCCTAGAGCGAGGCATGTTTGTTTCTTCCTCGAAGATGGATGAGCTTGGAGACACTTCTCAAGAGCTTATCAAGCAGTGGCACCAAACCCCAGTAGTTGTAGGTATTGACCCTGCCCGTAAGATGGACTCCACTGTTGTCACAGTTGTTTGGGTTGACTGGGACCGTCCTGATGAGTTTGGCTACTTTGAACACCGTGTGCTTAATTGGCTTGAACTTCAAGGAGACGACTGGGAAGAGCAGTACTACCAGATTGTAAACTTCTTGGCTAACTATGACGTTATCGCTATCGGAGTGGATGGTAACGGTGTCGGTGACGCAGTAGCTCAGCGTATTAAGGTACTGATGCCTAGAGCAGAAGTTACGGCAGTAACCTCTTCACAAACTGAGCAGTCCACCCGATTCAAGCACCTTCAGGCTTTGATTCAGCGAAACATGCTCGGCTACCCTTCACACGCTAAGACTCGTCGTCTTCGTGTTTGGAAACGTTTCTACCAACAAATGACTGACGCTGAAGTACAATACAAGGGAAATAACTTCATGGTTGCTGCTCCTGATGAAGCGTACGCACATGATGACTTTGTGGATTCTCTCGCTATTGCCTGCTCTATGACTAAAGATTTAGTGATGCCCACAATACAAGTGGCATCCAACATGTTCTTTTAGCAGTACAAACATCAAATAATAGGTCAAACTATTTATTGGAAATAGTCGACTTTCCACTTTCCCATTTAAGGAGTTCCCATGGGTCTCGCCCCCGCACCACAGTTTCCTGAGCGTTCGCCTCAGGGCTACGAACTGAAGCTCGCTGGTAACGCTGAGCGTCGTGGTCCACTTCGTTTCGAAGAGGGCATCGCCACTGACACTGACGTACCTTCGGACTTCGAGGCTGGCATCATGAGCGGCTTTGCTGCTGCTCCAGGTCGCCCAAACCGCAACGCACCAGTACACACCAAGACTGCAGCCGAGACCATGAGTGAGCGTGCTCACGTTGGTTCAGCAGCTTGGGTAGAGGCACCAGTATTCCTCGGTGAGTTTGCTCACGGCTCGTTCACACAGAACGCCGAGCAGACCGTAGAGGTACGTGTTGCTTCAGGTGCTCGCACTCAGCGCCTCAACCCAACTGTCGTAAACGACTAATAACGTTTAGCAACCTACCCCCACTCTAATCTAATAGGGTGGGGTTAGGTGCTAGCGTGAGGAGTAGAGATGGCATCAGTACCTCTCAATAAGAAACTGTATGACATGGTGGTTTTGCAGGCTAAGCAGAAGTACCACCCTTACCCAAGTATTGGTGCTAGTCACTGGGTGCACAAGCGTTATGTTGAACTTGGCGGTAAGTACGAAGACACTAGCGAAAAGACTAAGCGTGAAAAGACCGCTAAGAAAGTCTTTCAAAACAAGCTTAAAGAGAAAGCGGCCAGCAATAGCCGTGACCCTCGCATGAAGAAAGACCAGAAGCACGGAGATAAGTAATGTCTTTTATGGACTTTTCGCCTCCGAGTTACAGGGCGGCTTCTAGTGACCTAACGGTCTCCATTTCCCCATTGGGTCTAGTTGAACTTGCTGATGAAGAGTTTGAGGTTCACGGTCCTCGCCTAAACCGTTACTCCCTTAACTGGGCTATGTATCTGGGCCACCACTGGTCCTATCGCCGTGAGCAGGGCGAAATGCAAATCTCGCTCAACTACTACCGTGCTTTTATTGACTACATTTCTCGATTTACTTTCGGTAATGGAGTCCACTTCCGCAGCCCTAAGGCTACTGAGGCTATCGTTCCTGACCGTCTAGAGCGAGTTTGGGAAGTAGACAACAACAAGCAAGCCGTTCTTTATGAGATGTCTCAGCTTGGTGGCATCACTGGTGACTGCTTTGTAAAGGTTGCTTATGAAGAAGCTTGGGAAGACAGCATTGGGCGTTTCCACCCAGGCCGTGTACGTATTCTTCCGCTTAACTCTGCCTTTGCTTTTCCAGAGTTCCACCCCCACGACCGCACTCGGCTACTACGTTTCAAGCAGAAGTATCGCTTCTGGGGTACCTCTCTTGAGGGTACTCGTCAAGTTTTTACTTACACGGAAATCCTGACCGACGACATCATCGAAGAGTACATCAACGATGAGCTCATCGACAGCCGCCCAAACCCACTGGGCCAGATTCCTGTAGTACACATTCCTAACATCCCTGTTTCTGGTAGTCCTTGGGGCCTGTCAGATGCCCAAGACATCGTCAGCATCAACCGTTCATACAACGAAATTGCTACTGACGTTGCTGACATCATCAACTACCACGCTGCTCCTGTGACCATCATTACTGGTGCCAAGCCTGCCAACCTTGAAAAGGGTGCAAAGAAGGTTTGGGGTGGTCTTCCTAAGGACGCTCAGGTCTTCAACCTTGAAGGTGGAGCCGCAGGTCTTGACGGAGCCATGCAGTACATGGAGATGCTGAAGCGTTCGATGCACGAGCTGATGAACGTTCCAGAGACTGCTCTAGGTCAGATGCAGCCAATCTCCAACACCTCTGGTGTTGCTCTTTCTATTCTGTTCCAGCCTCTGATGAACCGCTGGCACCAGAAGACTGCACAGTATGGTAAAGGATTGGAGCGTATCAATGAGCTCGTTCTCCTTAACCTTGCTGTAAAGGAGCCTGAGACTTTTGTATACAACCCTGATGTAGATGGTCCAATCAAGGAAGGTCAGCTAACTCAGCTAGACCCTAATGACCCACTTACCTACATCACTTACACTCACTTCCCTCCACCACTCCCACTAGACAAGCTGGTTCTCCTTAACGAGCTCCAACAGCGTATGTCTATGGGCCTAGAGTCCAAGGAAGGTGCACTTCGTGCCCTTGGCGAGGAGTTCCCAGAGGAGAAGCTGGAAGAGATTCGTAAAGAACTTATCAGCGATGCTGAGGCCGAAGGTGCTCTCAACCTGGTTAAGGTCCAAATCCAGAAGCAGATTATGGACATGACTGGAATGATGGCTGGCCCTGATGGCACCGCTACTCCTATGGACCCAATGATGATGGGTAATGGAGATGTTCTTGGTGACGGAATCCTGGGTGACCCCCAGCAAAACGCCGCCAACCCAGAAGCTAACACTGCGCCTATGGAGATGCAGGGTGAAATGGACATCCGTAACAAGCTCGTAACTGACGCTTACGGAACCAAGTTACCTTCACGCAGCACCATTGACAGGGACTAAATCTTTAGTTTTTGCGGAGTTTAGAAACACAAACACGCCGTTTTACGGTGAACTTGTTGTGTACAGGTAAAGGTCACGTGCTATTAATTCGGAAAACGACCATCGAGAATGAAAAGAGAAAACATGTCGGTAGACAACACCCAGGACGCTGTAGATACAGCGACCACCGTAACACCTGATGCAGCATTTGCTGATGAGGTCGCTACCCAGGGCCAGTTTACTGCAGACGACATTGCTAAGGCACGTCAGCAGGAGAAGGCTAAGGTTTACGACACCATTCAGAATCTGCGTGAGGAGCTCACTTCGCTGCGTAAGCGTGAGGATGAGCGTGCCGCTATCGAGGCTGACAAGGCTGCAAAGCGTGCAGAGCGTGAAGCTCAGCGTGCTGCAGAGCGTAAGTCTCAGGCGGAAGAAGAAATGTCAGTCAAGGAGCTCCTTAAGAATAAGGAGTCTGAGTGGCAAAAGCAGCTGGACTCGGAACGAGCAGAGCGTGAGAAGGCATTTGCCCTCCTGCAGCTTGAGAAGGAGTACAACGAACTCCAATCCTACCGCCAGTCCCGTCTTGCTCAAGAGCAGGAAAACATTGTTCCAGAGCTTATTGACCTAGTTGCTGGAAATTCTAAGGATGAGATTGAGAGCAGCATTGCTGACCTCAAGGCTCGTTCAAACAAAATCTTCGAGTCTGTGGCGCAAGTCAACCAGCAGGCTCGCAAGGAGATGGTTGGTTCTCGTGTAACGATGCCAGCCTCTGGACCCCTGGACACCGATTCGGACTCATCATCGTACACACCTGGAGACATCTCCAGCATGTCTATGGCAGATTATGCGAAGAACCGTGCCAAGCTTCTTGGCACAGCAAGCAACAACAGAGGTCAGGGTCTTTTCGGGAATTAGTTCCTAGAAAAACACTCATCAAATAACACTAACCGAAAGGAAACCTCCAAATGGCAGGTTCTGCTATTACAGGTTCGGGCCAGCTCGCTGGTGCCCCAACAGCCTACTCTGGTACAAACAGCCAGCTGTCTCAGGCAATTCAAACAATCTGGTCGAAGGAAATTCTGTTCCAGGCCATGCCAATCCTCCGCTTCGAGCAGTTCGCTGTTAAGAAGACTGAGCTTGGTGTAGCCCCTGGTCTCCGTGTTAACTTCCTCCGTTACAAGAACTTCGCAGTGGACCCAACGCCACTTACCGAAGGTGTCCGTATGACCACCAACGCTCTGACCGCAGAGCAGATTGCTATTACCGTTGCTGAGCACGGCTATGCAGTTGCAGTTTCTGAGCTGCTTCTGAACAGCTCGTTCGACGACATCATGGCTTCTGCTTCTCGTCTGCTGGGTCGTCACATGGCTCAGTACCTCGACACCCAGGCTCGTAACACCCTGTCGGCAGCTACTTCAGCTGTCTTCGGTTACAACCGTACTGGTGTTCCAACTGGTGCTCAGTCGTTCTACGACGAGGGTTCGGCTGCTACCTCGATTGCAACCGTTACCGCTAACCACAAGCTGACCACTGGTACCATCAAGGATGCCGCTCTTACCCTCGCTGGTAAGAACATACCTCGCATTGGTGAGACCTACGTTCAGTTCATCCACCCTAAGCAGAGCCGTGACCTGCGTTCGAACCCAGAGTTCATCGAGGTCACCAAGTACGCTGCTCCAGGTAACTTCATGCTCGGTGAGATTGGTCGTCTGTACGACGTCGTATTCATCGAGACCACTCAGGTTAACAAGATTGCCTCTGGTACAGCTGTAGACTACAGCGGTGTCATCGGTGTTCCTGCAGACCAGACTGGTGTTCCTGTAAAGGCTAACACTGGCCCAGGTCTTGGTGGTAACCCAGAGTCTGTAGGTGCAACCGCTCCTACTGGTACTACTGCTACCGATGTCTACGAGTCAATCATGATTGGTGACAACGCATTCGGCCACGCTATCTCGCTCCCAGTTGAGCTGCGTGACGGTGGTATCCTCGACTTCGGTCGTGAGCACGCTCTGGCATGGTACGCCATCTGGGGTCTCGGTATCATCACCGACCAGGCTATCGTTAAGGCTTACACCGCCTAACAGCCCCCACTAGCGCAGGGGGCGGAGTTCGCTCCGTCCCCTGCTTCTTAAAGCCAACTAAATCAGGAGAAAAAACATCGTGGCAAATACCCCAACTAACCCAATGGATGCAACAGGTCGTGCAGCGGAGGACGCAGCAAAGCGTCGTGCCAAGGAGCTTGCAGACCGTGCAGACGAGATTTCCCTTAGCCGTAAGGCAGAGGCTGCCAGCCTTGAGAATGACGTCTTTGACCCAAAGAAGCCAGACCAGCCACTTCTAATCGATGAGATTGAAGAGGTCGGAGTTTCTGTAAACAACGACAAGGTCATCATTCGTACCATCGCTGACATTGAAGACATGACTTTCGGAGTCGGTAACCACTACACCTTCAAGGCTGGAGTGAAGTACTCGGTTCCACGTGAGCTCGCAAACTACCTCGCTGGTCTCGGATACGTCTGGCGACAGTAGTCCGCACTTAAGCTGTCCCCTCTGCTGGCACCTCCCGCCCACCTCCCAGCAGGGGGGACTTTGCGTTTGGGCAGTATTCCTAGCCTAAATAGGCGAACATAGAAGCAGAAGATTTTGGAGGATTCGTGGCAACGATTTCAGGCCTCATTAGTAGGGTACGCCTAGAACTTGGCGACCAAGGTAAGTCGTTTGTCGAATCTTTCGTGGCTGACGGAACTACTAACCGTTTTAAGCTCAATCACTCCCCACTAGACGGACCAGGACTTATCGTCCGTGTGGGTGGAGTAGACGTTTCTAGTACATCTTTTGTAGAAGAATCTACTGGTATCCTCGTGGTCGCAACAGTGCCCGCAGATGGTGTTGAGATTCTTGTTAGCGGAACTTACTTCCGATACTTTACTGATACTGAGCTTGGTTCTCTTGTTACTGACGCTGTTACTCAGCACTCTTCAGGCCACACAGACACTATGGGCAGCAAAATTACAGTAAGTAACCTCCCTGCTAATGAAGAGTACGCAGTATCCATTTATGCTGTTACTCTAGCCCTTTATACTCTTGCTACCGATGCTGCATTTGACATCGACATTCAAGCACCAGACGGTGTAGCTATTCCTCGTTCTGAGCGTTACCGCCAGCTCATGGACATGGTTCAAGCTCGTCAGAACCAATACCGTGACCTCTGTGTTCTTCTTGGTATCGGTCTCTACAGCGTAGACGTACTTACCTTCCGTAGAATCTCCAAAGCAACTGGTCGCTACGTACCTGTATACAGGCCACAAGAAGTCGATGACCGTTCATACCCACAGCGTGTACACGACAACATGCCTAGTTACGGGGATAAGGCCCCTGCTTGGCCCACCTATGTTGGTGACTTCAACGCTTACCAAGGCCGTGCTTTCACTACTACGCTCACCTTTACTGGTACTTATGATGTCAATACCTCGTATGTTGCTAACGTCCTGAACCAGCGTGGAAGCGTTCTGGTTATTCAGAACTGCACTCTTACAGTTACTGGACCAGTTAGTGGAACTTATACCGCAACAATCACTCTGAGTGATGACCAGACCATGTTTTTGGCTCAGCGTACTTACCTCTCGCTCGGGTACATCAACTACGAAACCAACGAGACTGAGACTATCGAGATTGCTGGTGGAAACCTGTTCACACAACGCCTGAGTGAGGTAGTTCTATGACGGGCATCTACCCTGAAAAAGACGTTAATCTCCTTGCTGCTGGCAGTATCTACACCGAAGTAGACGTCAATCAACTTCCTGGAATCCCAGGTCAGCGTGGCCCAACTGGTCCTCAGGGAGCTCCGTCTACTGTTCCTGGACCTACTGGGCCTACTGGACCTCAAGGTCCTCAGGGCTCGTTTGGTGGAGCTACTTTTGAGTACCTATTTAGCCTAGCAACTATCGATACTGACCCAGGTGCTGGCTATCTGGCTTTTGATGCAAACCCATTTAGTGGTGCTGCTCACCTGTACATTAGTGCTACTGACCTATCAATGAC
>Ga0228701_1000882_pt1 | contig 22307 bp, 22 predicted proteins | sample McNCre117_Aug_MG_2_FD_178017 | JGI IMG/M metagenome (GOLD analysis project Ga0228701, IMG submission 178017) | Freshwater microbial communities from McNutts Creek, Athens, Georgia, United States - 11-17_Aug_MG | ecosystem: Environmental > Aquatic > Freshwater > Creek | place: USA: Georgia...
GGGTGGGCTATGGCGCACCGGTGACGCTGGATGAACTAACCATCGGCGAGAGCAGCTTTCAAAGCGTCGATGCCGTGGTGGTCCAGGGGCTTGAAACCAATCTGCTGGGCCAGAGCGTGCTGCGCAAACTCGGCAAGGTCGAGCTCCAGGGTGATCGGATGGTGATCCGGCACTGACAGAGCCGCGTTCTGCCGCTAAGGCCTCGGCAATGACCGCGCACCACCGCCCTGCCCTGCCGCTGCTGCACCTGCTGCTCGCGCTTGCCGTGATGGCGGTGTGGGGCACCAATTTCGTGGTGATCAAGCTGGCGCTCGCCCACCTGCCGCCGCTGACGCTGGCCAGCCTGCGCTTTGCCTTTGCTTTCCTGCCGCTCGCGCTGTTCATCAAGCGCCCGGCGGTGCCCTGGCGCAACCTTGCCACCTATGGCGTGCTCATCGGCGCGGGCCAGTTCGGCCTGCTGTTCACCGCGATGCGCGCTGACATCACCCCCGGCCTCGCTTCGCTGGTGGTGCAGGTGCAGGTGTTCTTCACCATCGGCCTGTCGATGCGGCTTACGGGCGAGCGGATCGCCCCTTCGCAGATCGCGGCACTGGCGCTGGCGGTCTGCGGGCTGGGGACCATCGCGCTCCACACCGATGGCAGCGCCACCCCGCTCGGGCTGCTGCTGGTGGTCGGCGCGGCGCTGTGCTGGGCGCTGGGCAACATGACCTCACGCGCGGCCGGGCCGGTCAACATGCTGGCCTATGTCGTCTGGTCGAGCGCCTTTGCCGTGCCGCCGCTGCTCGGCCTGGCGCTGCTCAGCGAAGGCTGGCCCCGCATATCCAGCGGGATCGCCCACGCCGATGCCAAGACCTGGGGCGCGGTGCTGTGGCAATCGGTGGGGAACACCATGTTCGGCTATGGCGCGTGGGGCTGGCTGCTGTCGCGCCACCCGGCGGCCAGCGTCGCCCCGCTGGCGCTGCTGGTGCCGGTGTTCGGGCTCGGCGCATCGGCGCTGCTGATGGGCGAGGCGCTGCCCGCCTGGAAATTGACTGCCTTCACGCTGGTGATGGCAGGGCTTGCCTTGGGTATCTTGTGGCCGCAACTGGCCCGGAGGATCAGATCATGACACCAACCATCCGCCCCGCCTCCCCGGACGACCTGCCGCTGATCGCGCAGCTGATCCGCGATCTCGCCGAATATGAAAAGCTCGCCCACGAAGTGCGCTTCGACGATGCGGTACTGGCGAAAAAGCTGTTCGGCGAGCGCCCCTATGCCGAAGTCGTGATCGGTGAGATCGACGGCGTGGCGATGGGCTTTGCGCTGTTCTTCCATAACTTTTCGACCTTCGAAGGCCGTCCCGGGATCTACCTTGAAGACCTGTTCGTGCGGCCCGAAGCGCGCGGCAGCGGGCTGGGCAAGGCGCTGCTTTCGCACCTCGCCATGCTGGCGGTTGAACGCGACTGTGCGCGGCTCGAATGGTCGGTGCTGGACTGGAATGCCCCGGCGATCGGGTTCTACCGCGCGCTCGGCGCCAAGGCGATGGACGAGTGGACCGTGATGCGCGTCGATGGCGATGCCCTGGCGCGGCTAGGCGCAAGTGCACGCGTTTCCGCCGCTTAGGGGTTGAAATTTGCGTCCCTGCGGTGTTATCCACAGGGGGTGATGACTGGGGCCTATCATCGTCGGGATCTGCTGCGCGGGGCGCTTGCCGCCGGAGCTGCGCTTGCCCTGCCGGGCCGCGCGCTGGCGCAAACGCTCGAAGGCCAGTCGCTCGGCGCCGATTTCGACAAGGCTTTCGGGATCGCTCCTGCCGCCTCTGCCGAACCGGCCGTGCCGGCTCTGCCCACGGTGATCCAGCCCAATCCCGCCTATGATCGCCGCGTGCTGGAAATCGCCGCGCGCGAACGCGATCGCGCCGGCAGCAAGCTGTGGCGGACCGACATTGTCGGCGTGGCCGATTTTGCCCGCCCGTCAACCCTGCCGCGCCTGCACTTCGCCAATCTCGAAAACGGCACGCTGCGCTCGTTCTATGTCGCCCACGGGCGCGGGTCTGACCCGGAACACAGCGGGTTCCTGCAGAACTTCTCGAACACCCCGGGTTCGGAAGCGACCTCGCGCGGGGCCTATATCACGGCAGAGTGGTATCCCGGCAAATACGGCACCTCGATCCGCCTGCTCGGGGTCGATCAGGACAATTCCAATGCGCTTGATCGCGCGATCGTGATGCACCCGGCGTGGTACGCCGACGCCAGCATGATCGCCAAGCAGGGCAAGCTCGGGCGCAGCGAAGGCTGCTTTGCCATGGGCCCCGAACAGTTCAACGAAGCGCTCTGGCACCTGTCGGGCGGGCGCCTGCTCTACGCCGACCGGATCGGCGAAGTCTGACCATTACATCCGCGTAAACCGCCCGGCGCCCCTGGGGCCGCCGAGCCGATTACTGTGCCATCACAGCAGCCATCACAGCGGCCATCTCACAGCGGATTATCGAGCTTGATGATCGCTTCGCTCGACTTGCGCTTGCCATCCCACGCGGCGCGCGGCGCGGCGAACGAGGCCAGCACCGCACCGTCACGGCCATAGAGATCCTTGAACGCGGTCAGCTTGCCGGTGATGTCCGACGCATAGGTGAAGTACATGATATAGATCGGGAAGGTCTTGGTCATCGGCACGCGGGTGTAGGTGCCCGAATTGGCGATTTCCTGGGTTTCGGTGGTCGGGATCCCGCCGCCGAGCCGGGCCATGGTCATCCCCAGCTGCACCGCGTTTTCGGTCCGCACGCAGCCGTGGCTGAGCGCGCGGAACGACTGCCCGAACAGCCCGCGCGCATTGGTATCGTGCAGGAAGATCGCGTGTTCGTTGGGCATGTCGAGCTTGAGCCGGCCGAGCGAATTGTTGGCGCCGGGCTGCTGGACGACAATGATCGTGCCATCGGCGGCCTTGGTGACCTTGTAGCCTTCGCGGGCGGCCTTGGCGGGGTTGCCATAGAGCCGCGCGCCCATCCCTTCGCCGACCACGATCGACTGCGGCACGGTCCAGGTCGGGTTGAAGATCACCCCTTCGACCACTTCGGCAAGCTGCGGGGTCGCGGTCTTGCCGGGCTTGCCCACGATCGTGCGGTAGGAGCGGATGATGGTGTTATCGACCGTCAGGCGCAGCTGGAATTCGGGCACGTTGGTGAACAGGTAGAACTTGCCCAGATCGTGGGGCATCCAGCGCCAGCGATCCATGTTGACCCGGATCAGATCGCGGGTCGCCTTGTCGGCGCGGGGGGTGGCGGCCAGCTTGGCCTTGAGCACGGCGTAATCCGGATGGGTCGGGGCGAGCGCGGCAATCACGGCCACCGCGTTGTGGCTCGCCAGCGCGCGCTCCATCAGCGCATAGGTCGGGGTGGTGTCGACATCGCTGTCGACCACGAACCACTGCAGCCGCGAATCCATCCGCGTGCGCCCATCGCGCATGTCCTCGGCCAGCCAGGCGAACGAGCGGCTGGCCTGTGCATCAAGCGCTGCGCCTTCACCCGCCGCGATTGCGGCCCGCAGGGCTTCGGGCTGATAGTCATCGGGCAGCAGGCCATCGGCGCTGGCCTTGGTGATGGCGAGCAGCAGCGACTGGGCATCGGCCAGCGTCCAGGTCATCACCGGCTCATCGAGCGGGGCGCTGGGCACGGGGCTGGGGGTAGCCACGACCACGGCCGGAGTGGCTGCCGGAGCGGCCACTGGTGCAGCGACGGGAGCCGCAGCGGCCGGGCTGGCAGTCGGCACGGGGGCGGGCAGGATATTCTCGGGCTGGCGGGCGGCATGGGCCGCGGCCGGGATCAGGCCGAGCCCGCTTCCCACCACCAGCGCCAGCGCGCTCAACCCAAGACTGCGGTTACCCCACTTCGCCATGCCACACTCCAGATCGGGATCGACGGGGCCGGCAGCCACCACGGCGCCAGCGTCACCGTGCCCTTTTGCCCGTTAACGCCCGCCGCATCAAGCATCGCACCTGTCGCAAGGCTGAATGTGCGGCGATTTTTCAGAGTTGGAGCAAGGCCTGCCACGGCGCGGTCAGCACCGTATCACAGGCCGCGCGCGCCGCCGGATCAAGCCCGGCATAGCGGTGGCGCAGTTCGCGCAGGCATTTGACCTGATACTTGAAGGTGCCCTGGGCATAGGGCAGCCCCAGCGCGGTCATCGCAAAGGTCGGCTCACCCGCCTCGGCCGCCGCGGCATTGGCCAGAAGGAACGGCGCGTAAGCTTCGCCCGCGATTCGCACCAGCTCGGCCACCACCGGGGCAAAACCGGGCTCCCATTGCCCCTCGACCCCGCTCATGTCATCGACATGGGCCAGCCAGCGATAGGCATAGGGATAGTCGGCGCGCATCATCGCCTGCGGGGTGGGATCGGTGCCGAGCTGCGAGAGCTGCCCGAAGATCGAGAATTCAGCCAGGCTGGGCCGCGTGCCGAACAGGCAGTGCCGGTTGACCACATGGGCTTCGAGCGCGGCCAGCACCGCGCGGGTGCTCGCCTCGATCAGCGGGAAATTCTCGCGCGTGCAGCCCACCAGCGCCATGCGCGAGACCTGCCGGTCGCGGAACTGCGCGGCAAAGGCCTGGCTGCGCTCCAGCCCGCCGCCCTTCATGTTATCGAACGCCAGCCAGCGGCTCATCTGGAGCTGGTCAACCTCTTCCAGCCAGCGATAGCCGAACATCGCCTTGGTCAGCCATTCGTCGGCGAAGTCTTCGAGCAGGTGGGCGATGAAGGCCTGGGCGGGATCGGCGGGCACCACCGACCGCTCGGCGTGGCGCGCCTCAAGATCGTAGATCAGCGGGGTGCTGTCATTGTCATGGTGGCCATCGGGATAGCCCAGCACCGGGATCACCGGCGCGCGGACTTCGGCCAGCGCCTCGCGCGTGGCGGCGCCGTCCTTCCAGATATGCGGCAAGCGGCGATAGCGCAGCACGCTGCGCATCTTCATCGAATAGGGCGATCCCAGCGCGCCGTAGAGGGTATAGGTCACAGGCTCAGTATCCTCCGGTCGGATCATCGGGCCACCACGGGGTGGCTGGCATATCGGCGCTGACCTTGAGCGGGAAAGCGGGGCTGCGCTTTTCAAGGAAGGCCGCCACCCCTTCGTGCACGTCGCCCTTGGCGCCGAGCGCGATGTTGAGCGCGGCATCGACCGACAGCGCGCCTTGCGGCCCGGCCTCGCCCGAGAAGTGCCACAGCATCCGCCGGGTCAGCGCCAGCGCCACGGGCGAGCAATTGCCCCCAATTTCAAGCGCCAGTTCGCGCGCACGGGCTTCAACCTGATCGGCCGGGACCGTCTCGGTTACCAGTCCGGCGGCGAGCGCCTCGTCCGCCGGGACCAAGGCCCCGGTCATGCACCATTTCAGCGCGGTGGCGAGGCCGACAAGCCGCGGCAGGAACCAGGCCGAACCCGCCTCGGGCACCAACCCGCGCCGCGTGAATACACAGCCAAAGCGCGCAGTATCAGCCGCGATGCGGATGTCGCAGGGCAGGGTCAGGGTCAGCCCAACCCCGGCGGCCGAGCCATTGAACGCGACCAGCGAGGGCTTGCGGCAGTTCATCATCGCCTTGATGAAATTGCTGTCGGCCCGCGTGCCATCGGCGCGCGCCCCGAAATTCTTCGCGCCTTCGCCGCTTTGGGTATCGAACGCCCCGGCCCCGGCCGAAACGTCTGCCCCGGCGCAGAACACCCGGCCCGTGGCGGTCAGCACCACCACGCCGATGCTATCGTCGCTGTCCGCCATGCCGAAGGCGCGAACCAGTTCGGCGCCCATTTCGTTGGTATAGGCGTTCATCACCTCGGGGCGATTGATCCGCACCCACAAGATCGGGCCTTCCTGCTCGACCAGCAGCGTGTTCCAATCGCCCACCCGCGCTACTCCTGTTCGATCCTGACCGGCATCGAAGTGAAGCCATGGAGGAACGGGCTGGCGAGGCGCGTCGGCGCGCCTTGCGGCACGAGGCGGATCTTGCGAGAGACGATCTCGCTGATCACATGCGCCAGCTGGTTCTCAGCCAGCTTCGCGCCGACGCAGCGGTGGATGCCGTGCCCGAAGGCAACGTGACGGCGGGCATTGTCGCGGCCCACGTCAAAACGTTCGGCATCGGGGAACACCTGCTCGTCGCGGTTGGCACTGATGTACCACATCACCACCTTCTCGCCCTTGCGGATGGTCTGCCCGCCAAGCTCGGTGTCTTCGAGCGCGGTGCGGCGCATATGGGTGACGGGTGACTGCCAGCGGATGATTTCCTGCGCCGCGTTGGGGATCAGTGAAGGATCGGCGCGCAGCCGTTCGAGCTGGTCGGGATACTTGTCAAACGCTTCGACCAGCGCGGACATCGAATTGCGGGTGGTGTCGTTCCCGCCCACGATCAGCAGCGCGATATTGGCGATCCGCTCCATCGGGTCCATGTGGCCCATCGCCTCGGAATGAACCATGCGGCTGAGCAGGTCGTCGCTCGGCGGCTTGGCCCGGCGGTCTTCCAGTTCGCGGTCGAACCGGGCCAGCATCTGGCCCATCTGGGCAAGGAACTCGGCGCGGTAATCGTCGTTGAGATTGTCCGCCGAAACGCCGCTACCCCAATCCGACCAGCGCTTGATGTCGCGCCATTCCTCGAACGGCATATCGAACAGGATGCACAGCATCCCCAGCGTCTGCGGGATCGAGACGCGCTCTACCCAATCGAACGTCTCGCCCACCGGCAGATCGTCCATCAACATCTTGGTGCGTTCGCGCACCAGCTTGTCGAGCTTGAGCATCTGGCTGGGCGAAAAGGCCGGCGCGATCACCTTGCGCTGGGCGGTATGGATCGGCGGGTCTTGCGCGATGAAGTTGGGGAAGCCCTCCCCGTTGACCGCCTCGGCGATGGTGATGTTGCCGAGATCCCAGCGCGACGAGAACACATCGTGGCGCAGTTCCACTTCCTGCACCAGATCGTGCGTCACCGCCGACCAATAGGGACCGAACGGGCTCTCCTCGCGCCACGACAGCGGCATTTCGGCGCGCAGCTTGGCGAAGGGTTCGCGCCAGGTGTCATCGACGTAGAGCGCATCCTGGCTGACATCGACGGGATTGAGCGGGCGGGTTGCGGCACTTGCCATGATCAGACCTCCTCAAGCTTGCGGGCGAGAACTGGCAGCCCCTTGCCCTTGGCCGCGGCGCGCTTGGCGCCCTGCGCCAGTTCCTTCTTCAGCGCGCGGACATAGTGGTCGAAATCGAGCTGGATGGTGTGGCGCCGCGCGGCGTAATACTGCCCGGTGTAATAGTCCTCGTCCGCCGAGATGATCCGCGTCATCTCGCCCTCGTCGGGCAAGGCATATTCGCCCGCCAGATAGGCCGCGACCAGCTTGGACTGCTGCTCGGCAAAGTTGACCAGGGTCGGCAGCGGCTGGGCCAGGCCCATGTAGAACAGGTCGGGCACGCCCGGCTTGATGATCCGCTTGTAGAGCGGCGGCGGGCGGTTGTCGGAATCGGCGGTGAAGGCCGGGTTCTTGAAGAACGGGAAGCTGATGTCATAGCCCGTTGCCCAGACGATCACGTCGATCTGTTCGCTGGTGCCATCGCTGAAGATGACGTGCTTGCCATCGAGCCGTTCGACCCCGGGCTTCATCGCGATATCGCCCGAGCCTGCGCGCACGAGGAATTCGCCCGAGACGGTGCCGTGGCTTTCGAACGGGCCGATTTCGGGTTCGGGCAGGCCATAGTCGCTCATCTTGCCGACCAGCTTTTTGACCATCCGCGCGCCGAGCCACTGCTTGAGCCCCTTGGGCAGCCAGGCCGGGGCCGGGTTCTTGTCGAGCGGCTGGCCCTGGTAATACTTGGGGAAGATCCACACCCCGCGCCGGGTGGAGACGAACAGGCGCTCGGCCATCGGGCGCTGCGACAGTTCGCTGGCGACGTCCATCGCGCTGTTGCCCATGCCCACCACCAGCACGCGCTTGCCGATGCAGTTCACCGGCTCGAACGGGGTGCGATACTGGTGCGAATGGATCTGCACGCCATCGAAGTGGCCGGGATATTCGGGAATCCGCGCCGCCCAGTGGTGGCCATTGGCCACGGCCAGCGCATCATAATCCTTCACCTCGCCGGTGGAGAGCGTGATGGTCCAGCCGCCGCCGGCCTTGCGGGTCGCATCCTCGACCCGGGTGTTGAAGCGGATGTGCTCACGCAGGCCGAAATGATCGACGTAATCGTGGAAGTACTGGAGCAGCTGCGAATGGTGCGGATAGTCGGGCCATTCGGCGGGCACCGGGAAATCCTCAAACGCCAGCCGCCACTTCGACGTATCGATGTGCAGGCTCTGGTAGCAGGCCGACATGCCGTTGGGGTTGTTGTAGTACCACGTCCCGCCGATGTCGTCCGACGCCTCGTAGATGTCGAACGGGATGCCGTAGTCCTGAAGACGCTTGGCGGTGGTGAAACCCGAGCAACCCGCACCGATGATGCAGACGCGCGGCAGCTGCGAAGCCGTTGCCATGATCCGATTCTCTCCCATGCCCGCTTGCCGGGCTTGAGGGGGAGTATGTTTAAGCGATCAATTAATGTCCAGCCGCCTTGCGCAGGGTCTGGACAAGCCGCGCCCACCCGCCCATTCTTGCCGCATCACACCTCCCGGGGGGCACGCCCGGGGTCGTCGGATGGGGATGGCATGGATACGAATCTCGATGTGACCGCATGGTCCGCGCTGCTGCTGGGGCTGTCGGCCCTGTTCGCCGGGATCGGCGCACTTAGGAAGCCGGGCATCTGGCGCACGATGATCGAAGAGGTCGAAAAATCGCCCGCGCTGCAATTCGTCTGCGGGATGCTCGAACTGCTGGTCGGCACGGTGATCTACCTCGCCAACCCTTGGCTGCCGGCTGATCTGCTGTCTTGCGTGATCAAGGCGCTGGGCGGCGCGATGATGATCGAGGCGCTGGCGATCCTCGGCTTCTGTGACATCTACACCCAGTTCTGGCTGCGCACGCTGAGCCACATGCACCGCGGCTGGGCCAGCTCGACCGTGCTGCTGGGCCTCGCGCTGTCGGTCGCGGGGGCCGCCCGCTTCCACTAAGTCTGCTCGCGCTCGCGCATCAGCGAAGAGGGATAGGGCGCGATCAGCGCCTTGGCCTGCGCCCAATCGCCGCGCAGCCACAGCTCGTGCGCGTCGGGATCGGCGGGCAGGATCACCGGCATCGCATCGCGCCCGGCCGCACGCAGGGCCGCGTTGGGCTCGCAGGTCAGCAGGGCGAAGCTTGCCACTTCGCTGTCCTTCCACACCCCGGCAAAGGCGAACAACGGCTGATCGGCGCAGGCCAGCCAGTGCTGGCGGCGCTTGCCCTGAGCATCCACACCCCTGCCCCATTCCATGAAGGCCGTCGCCGGAATCAGGCAGCGAAACTCGCTGTTGCGCAAGTTGCCGATCCAGAACGGGCTGTCGGGATTGCGCACGCTGGCCACCGCACTGGCGCGCTCGCCGGCAGACGGGGGCGGCGGCACGCCCCACAGCCGCGGCACCAACCGGCGCGGCTGGCGCTGGGTCCGCGCGCCGGCAACGAATTCGCGCCCTGCCGTCACTACGGGCGCAAAACTGCCCGGCGCGGCGTGCCCGCCCGCCCACGGATCGTCCCCGGCGGCGACGCCGAACGTCCGGGCGATCGCAGAGGCCGGGGCATCGCAGCGATAGAGCATGGTCATGCGCGGCGACCTAGACGGCCCGGCCCGCAACGTCTATCACCCCCGCCATCCCCGGGGAGCGCGCGTGCGCTGAGAGGGAGGCTTCGCATCCTCCGACCCGTCGAACCTGAACCCGTTAGCACGGGCGGAGGGAGTGGCCGGTCTTGCACCCATGCCCACCCTGCGCCCACGAAGGAGCGCATATGGCCGACATCAACTCGAAGCTGGAAATCGGCGTCACCACCGGGCCGATCCGTGGCTCGAAGAAAATCCACGTCGGCCGGCTCAAGGTCGCGATGCGCGAGATCAGCCTTGAACCGGGTTCGGGCGAACCGCCGGTGCGGGTCTATGACACCTCGGGCCCCTATACCGATCCCACCGCCAGCATCGACATCGCCGCCGGGCTTGCGCCGCTGCGCCGCGACTGGATCGTGGGCCGCGGCGATGTGGAGGAATACCAGGGCCGCGCGGTGAAGCCTGAAGACAACGGCCAGCTTGGGCCTGACCGTTCGGGCGGCGTCCCGGCCTTCCCCAAGGTGGTCACCCGTCCGCTGCGCGCCAAGGCCGGGCAGAGCGTCAGCCAGATGCACTATGCCCGAAAGGGCATCATTACCCCCGAAATGGAATATGTCGCCACCCGTGAAAACCTGGGCCGCGAAATGCTGCGCGAATACAAGCGCGACGGGCAGGACTGGGGCGCGAGCATCCCCGACTATGTGACCCCCGAATTCGTGCGCGATGAAGTGGCGCGCGGCCGGGCGATCATTCCCAGCAACATCAACCACCCCGAAGCCGAACCGATGGCGATCGGCCGCAACTTCCTGGTCAAGATCAACGCCAACATCGGCAACTCGGCGGTCGCCTCGGACGTGGCATCCGAAGTCGACAAGATGGTCTGGTCGATCCGCTGGGGCGCGGACACCGTGATGGACCTTTCCACGGGCCGCAACATCCACGACACCCGCGAATGGATCCTGCGCAACAGCCCGGTGCCGATCGGCACGGTGCCGATCTACCAGGCGCTCGAAAAGGTCGGCGGGATCGCCGAAGACCTGACCTGGGAGATCTTCCGCGACACGCTGATCGAACAGGCCGAACAGGGCGTCGACTATTTCACCATCCACGCGGGCGTGCGCCTGCCCTACATCCCGCTCGCCGCCAAGCGGATGACCGGGATCGTCAGCCGTGGCGGTTCGATCATGGCCAAGTGGTGCCTCGCGCATCACAAGGAATCGTTCCTCTACGAACACTTCGACGACATCACTGAGATCATGAAGGCCTATGACGTTGCCTATTCGCTCGGCGATGGCCTGCGCCCGGGCAGCATCTACGATGCCAACGACGAAGCCCAGTTCGCCGAACTCTACACGCTGGGCGAACTGACCAAGCGCGCCTGGGAACAGGACGTGCAGGTGATGATCGAAGGCCCCGGCCACGTGCCGATGCACAAGATCAAGGAGAACATGACCAAGCAGCTCGAGGCCTGCGGCGAAGCGCCGTTCTATACCCTCGGGCCGCTCGTCACCGACATCGCGCCGGGTTACGATCACATCACCAGCGGCATCGGCGCCGCCCAGATCGGCTGGTATGGCACGGCGATGCTCTGCTACGTCACGCCCAAGGAACACCTTGGCCTGCCCGACCGCGACGACGTGAAGGTTGGCGTGGTCACCTACAAGCTCGCCGCCCACGCGGCGGATCTTGCCAAGGGTCACCCCGCCGCTCAGGTGCGCGACGATGCGCTGTCGAAGGCGCGGTTCGAATTCCGCTGGCGCGACCAGTTCAACCTCAGCCTCGATCCCGACACCGCCGAGCAGTATCACGACCAGACCCTGCCGGCCGAAGGCGCCAAGACCGCGCACTTCTGTTCGATGTGCGGGCCCAAGTTCTGCTCGATGAAGATCAGCCAGGAAGTGCGCGATTTCGCAGCCAAGCAGAACCAGCCCTCGACCAGCTTCATCGCCTCCGAAGATGCCGAAAAGGGCATGGAAGAGATGAGCAAGGTGTTCAAGGACAAGGGCGGCGAAGTCTACCTGCCGGCGGAATAGGGTCATGGCCCATTTCCTGCTGACCTACGACCTCGCGCCCGATTACCTCGAACGGCGCGCGGCCCTGCGCGATGCGCATCTTGCGCTGGCCTGGGCCGCCGCCGATCGCGGGGCGCTGCTGCTGGGCGGGGCGCTGGAAAGCGCCGGGCAGGCCTTGCTGGTGTTCGCGGGCGATGATCCGGCAGCGGCCGAGGCCTTTGCCAAGGCCGATCCCTATGTGGCCGAAGGACTGGTCACCGCCTGGCGGGTCGAACGCTGGAACACCGTGGCCGGTCCGGCAGCCGCCAATCCGCTGCGCCCGGCCTGATCACCCCAGCAGCGCCAGCATCCGCTCGATATCGGGAACGTGGGCAAGCCCCGTTCCCGGATTGAGCACCGCGGCCGTGCCCGCGGCCATCCCCCAGTCGAGCGCGCCGACCGGATCAGCTCCGCCCGCCAGCGCATGGACCATGCCCGCGACGAAACTGTCGCCCGCGCCGGTCGCGCTTTTGACTTCAACCTTCACGCCCGGGCGGATCACCACCCCGCCGGCATGGGCCAGCACCGCGCCCTCGTGCCCCAGCGTCACCGCAACCAGCGCCGCCTGGCCGCGCTGGACCAGCGCCTGGGCCGCCTCACCAATGGCCTGCGGCGAGGCAAACTTGCGCCCGCACAGCGCCTCGAACTCACCCTGGCTCGGCTTGACCAGCGCGAGGGCACCAGCCGCAAGCGCCGCGGACAGCGCCGCGCCCGAAGTGTCGACCACCAGCCGCACCCCGCGCGGGGACAGCACCGCCGCCAGCCGGGCAAAGAAATCCGCCGGAACCCCGCGCGGCAACGATCCCGAAGCGACCAGCCAATCGCAGTCCAGCGCGGCGCAATGATCAAGCGCGGCCTGCCATTCGCTGTCGCTGACCAGCGGGCCTTCGGGCACGAAGCGATATTCCTGCCCCGAGGTCCGCTCGAAAACGGTGAAGCTCATCCGGGTGTGATCGTGGATCGCAATGCGCTGCCGCTCGATCCCGCTGCCCTCCAGCAGTTCGTCGAGCAAGCCGCCGGTCACCCCGCCCGCGAGATAGACCGCCGCCACCGGATCGCCCAGCCGCGCCAGCACCCGCGCCACATTGATCCCGCCGCCGCCCGGGTCATAGCGTTCGCCCGAGGTGCGGACCTTGCGGGTGGGGAACACCGCATCAGCCGCGCAGGCCGCATCGATCGCGGGATTGAGCGTCAGTGTGGCGATGCGCGGCACCGGCCAGCCCTCAACGCTTGCGGACGAATTCCGCGCGCAGCACCAGGCCCTTGATGCCCGGATACTTGCAGTCGATCTCCTGGGCATCGCCGGTCAGGCGGATCGAGGGGATCACCGTGCCCTGCTTGAGCGTCTGGCCCGCGCCCTTGACGGTCAGATCCTTGATCAGGGTCACCGCATCGCCATCGGCGAGCAGGTTGCCAACCGCATCGCGGACCTCGATCGCGCTTTCCGCCGCGCGCTTGGCCGCCAGTTCCGAAGCCGGCAGCCATTCGCCGCTCTCTTCGTCATACACATAGTCTTCGTCGTCGCCGGCCATTGTCGTGATCCTTTCGCTGGGCCCGCCATGGCACCTGGCGGCGCGCTTGACCAGCCCGCCGGTTTGCCGCAGCCGCCGGGCGCACCGGCGCATCGCTGCCTGCCCCCACCTTGCGGGGCGCACCCCTCCGCCGCAAGCCGGGGCCGGGAGGATCTCGCCAATGCGCCGTCATGCAGCCACCACACTTGCCATTACCCTTGCCGCGCTGCTTGCCGCCTGCGGGCAACAGGCAGCCCCGCCAAGCGCCGCCCCGCCGCTCCGTGCCGCCAGCGCCGCGCCCGCCAGCAGCGATGCCACCGAAAGCCTGTGGCACCTGCGCGCCGGGCTCAACGTTGCGGCGCTCACCTGCCGGGGCCGCAGCCGGACCAATGTTGCCCCGGCCTATGCCCGGATGCTGGGCCATCACCGCGCGCTGCTCGCCAGCGCCTATGCCGCTGAACAGCGCCGCTATGGCAGCAGCTTCGATGCGCACCAGACCCGGCTCTACAACCGCTTTTCCAACCAGCGCTCGCCCGAACGCTTCTGCGCGGCGGCGGCCGATCTGGCCCAGCGCGCGGCGGCCATGGATTCCCCCGCGCTCGCCAGCAATGCCCGCAGCCTGCTGTCCCATATCGAATAGGCTCCTGCCTTGCGCGCGGCGGCAGGCCCATTAGAAAGGCCAAGATACAGATTTGACAACAGAAAGGATCGCTCCCGATGACCAACCCCCGCGCCATGGTGCAGACCATGATCTCGCTCGCCTCGGCCTCGCTCGGCCTGGTGGCAGCGCTGGCCTGGAACGAGGCGATCAAGGCCACGCTGGCCAAGCTCGGGCTGGGTGAGGATCTGGCCGGGCTCTATTCCTATGCGATCATCGCCACGGTGATCGCGGTGGTGGTGCTGGCCATGCTCGGCCGGTTCGCGGCCCGGCTCGGCGGTGAGGCTGCCTTCGAGCGCGAAGCCGAAGGCTGATCGCGGGCGCCCGCGCTTTTCGTCTGTTCGCGCTCCGACCCGGCCGCTAGGCTGGGCCGGTACTCCCGCGAAGGACCATGCCCCGATGCGCTCTGCCCTGCCGATCATTCCTGCCCTTGCCCTGGCGCTGAGCGTGCCCGCGCTGGCCGCCGCGCCGCGCACACCCGAGCAGGTCGCCGCCGCAGCCCTGGCAGCAACTCCGGTGTTCGACGGGCACAACGACGTGCCCGAACAGCTGCGCGACCGGCGCGGCAACGTGCTCGCCGGGTTTGATTTCACCGACACCACATCAACCGCCGATCCGGCCAAGGGCGTGGCGGCGATGCAGACCGATCTCAAGCGGCTACGCCAGGGCCATGTCGGCGCGCAGTTCTGGTCGGTCTATGTCTCGGCCAACCTGCCCGAGCCGCAGGCGGTGCAGGCAACCCTCGAACAGATCGACGTGACCAAGCGGCTGGTCGCACGCTATCCCGCCGACATGCAGCTGTGCACCACCGCCGCCTGCGCGGTGCAGGCGATGAAGGCCGGGCGGATCGCCTCGTTCATGGGGATGGAAGGCGGCCATTCGATCGGCGGCTCGCTGGGCGTGCTGCGCCAGATGTTCGAGCTGGGCGCGCGCTACATGACCCTGACCCACTTCAAGACCATCAGCTGGGCCGATGCCGCAACCGATGCCCCGGCGCACGACGGGCTGACCCCGTTCGGGGTGCAAGTGGTCAAGGAAATGCAGCGGCTGGGCATGCTGGTCGATCTGTCGCACACCAGCGCGGCAACGATGAACGATGCGCTGGACGTGGCGGGCGCGCCGGTGATCTTCAGCCATTCGGGCGCGATGGCAATCAACGGCTCGCCGCGCAACGTGCCCGATGCCGTGCTGGCGCGGCTGGCGGGCAACGGCGGGCTGGTGATGGTCGATGCCTATCCCGCCTACGTCAACGAACGCGTGCGGCAGTGGAACGCGGCCCGCAGCGCCGAGGAAGCCCGCCTCAAATCGCTGAACCCCGGCAGCCCGGCGGCGGCCAAGGCCGCGCTGGCTGATTGGGACAAGGCCAATCCCATGCCGCGCACCCGCGTGGGCGATGTTGCCGATCATATCGACCACGTGGTCAAGCTCGCGGGGATCGACCATGTCGGGATCGGCGGCGATTTCGACGGAATCGAAACCACGGTCGAAGGGATGAGCGACGTATCGGGCTATCCCGCGCTGTTCACCGAACTGGCGCGGCGCGGCTATTCCCAGCAGGATCTCGAAAAGCTCGCCAGCGGCAACATCCTGCGCGTGCTGCGCGCGGGCGAAGCCTATGCCGCAGCGCACCGCAGCGATCCGCCGCAGGAAAGCCCGGTCAGCTTCTGACCGCCGCCGCGCTTAGTGCGCCGCGATCCGGTCGAGCATGCGGAAGAAGAACGCGGTCGACCAACCGAGCTGGAGCATCCCCAGAATGCTCTCGAACGCGCCCAGCAGCCGCCACTCGGCCATCACGTGGGTGTCATTATACCCCACGGTCGAATAGCTGATGGTCGAAAAATAGAGCGCGGATTCAAGATCGGGGATCGCGCCGAGCCCGAGATAGGTCAGCGCGAACAGCCAGATTTCGGCCCCGTGCAGCGCCAGCATCGCGATGACGATGACCAGCGTGAACACCACCCCGCGCGGCGACAGCGGATTGATGTGCTTGAGCCGCTCGATCGCCAGTTCGGTCTGCAGCGCGCGGTTGAGCCCGAACAGCCCGAACCCGTGGATCACCACGCAGGCGACCACCATCGCGCTCGAAATGGCGAACTGGAGCAGCAGGTTCGAGCCCACCGGCGCGATCTCAGTCGCGCAGCAGGTCGTTGATCGCGGTCTTGGCGCGGGTCTGAGCGTCGACCGTCTTGACGATCACCGCGCAGTAAAGCGAGGGGCCCGGCGTGCCATCGGGCAGCGGCTTGCCCGGCATCGAGCCCGGGACCACCACCGAATAGGGCGGGACCACGCCGATGTGGACCTCGCCGGTCGCCCGGTCGACGATCTTGGTCGAAGCGCCCAGATAGACCCCCATCGACAGCACCGCGCCTTCACAGACCCGCACGCCTTCCACGACTTCGCTGCGCGCGCCGATGAAGCAATTGTCCTCGATCACCACCGGCCCGGCCTGCAGCGGTTCGAGCACGCCGCCGATCCCGACGCCGCCCGACAGGTGAACGTGGCTGCCGATCTGGGCGCAGGAGCCGACCGTGGCCCAGGTGTCGACCATCGTGCCTTCACCGACATAGGCGCCGATGTTGACGAAGCTCGGCATCAGGATCACGCCCTTGCCGATGAACGCCCCGCGGCGGGCAACGGCGCCCGGAACCACGCGGAAGCCGCCTGCGCGGAACCGCGCATCATCCCAGCCGTCAAACTTCGAGGGCACCTTGTCGAACGCAGGCGCGCCGGCCGCGCCATTCGGCACCACCACATTGTCGTTGAGGCGGAACGACAGCAGCACCGCCTTCTTGAGCCACTGGTTGACCTGCCAGCCGCCCTTGCCATCAGGCTCGGCCACGCGCGCCGCACCGGAATCGAGCTGCGCCAGCGCGGCTTCGACCACTTCGCGCACGTCGGTGCTGGCGGGGGTCACCGTGTCGCGGGCGTCCCAGGCGGCTTCGATCGCGGCGGCAAGTTGGGCAGTCATTCGGCGTCTCCGGGCATAGAATTCACCCCTGCGCCTATCGTCTGGGGCCGCGCGGGGCAAGCATTTGCGGCGGAATGGACCGGAAAGAAATTCCCGCCCGCGCTGTTTCGTGGCATGGCTCGCCGCGTCGGACTGCCGCGATGCAAGCAGCCGGCGATGGGTCGCGCCAATAGCCAGGGATCGCCAGTGATGGGCAGGCACAAACACGCACCAACCGCTCGGCTGCCGCTGATCGCGGCGCTGGTCTCGCTGGGGCTGGTCGCAGGTTGCGGCGGCGGTGGCGGCTCGGTCGGCTCGACCCCCGTGCCGGTGCCCACACCTACCCCCACTCCGACCCCGACACCCACGCCAACCCCTACGCCCACTCCGACGCCGACGCCGACGCCGACCCCAACACCGACCCCCACGGCCACGCCGACCAGCAGCTTCATCACCACCGAATACAACCGCTCGAACGGCCCCGCGCAGCACAATGCGGTCACCGCCTGGGCAGCGGGCTATACCGGCACCGGCGTGAAGATCGGGATCGTGGATTCGGGGATCGACACCACCAGCCCCGAATTTTCAGGGCGCATCGATGCCGCATCCCAGGATGTCGCAGGCAGCCGCGCCCTGACCAATGCCGACGATGATCACGGCACCAACGTGGCGATGGTCGCCGCCGCCGCGCGCGACAACACCGGCATTCTCGGCATCGCGTGGTCGGCCACCATCGCGATGTTCCGGGCCGACACGCCGGGCACCTGCGCGACCTATGACGCCAACGTGCCCGACAGTGGCTGCTCGTTCGGCGACAACCACATCGCCGCCGGGGTCAACGCCGCGATGGCCGCAGGGGCCAAGGTGATCAACCTGTCGCTCGGCGGCTCGGCGCCCAATTCGGTGCTGCGCAGCGCCATCGCCGATGCCACGGCGGCGGGCGCGGTGGTGGTGATTTCAGCCGGTAACGACGGCGCGTCGACCGACCCCGCCAAAGATCCCGCCAATCCCGATCCCTTCGCCGCCGGGCTGCAGGCGGTCGGCAACGGGGCGGTGATCATCGCCGGCTCGGTCGATGCCACCGACACGATTTCCAGCTTCAGCAACAAGGCCGGCACCGGCCAGCAATGGTATCTGACCGCGCGCGGCGAACGGGTCTGCTGCGTCTATGAAAACGGCGTTCTCAAGACCACGACCAATGCCGATGGCTCGCGCTCGATCTACCTGTTTTCGGGCACCAGCTTTTCCGCGCCGCAGATCGCCGGGGCTGCCGCCCTGCTGCGTCAGGCCTTCCCCACGCTGACCGGTGCGCAGGTGGTCGACCTGCTGCTGCGCTCGGCCCGGGATGCCGGCGCGGCCGGAACCGATGCGATCTATGGCCGCGGCGTCCTTGATATCGCCGCCGCCTTTGCCCCGCAGGGCACCACCAGCCTCGCGGGCAGCACCGTGGCGATCCCGCTGGGCGATACCACGCTGGTCAGTTCGGCCCCGATGGGCGATGCCGTGACCGGGGCGGCAAGCGGGCTGAGCGCGATCATGCTCGATGGCTATCAGCGCGCCTACAAGGTGGAACTCGGCGCGGGCTTCCGCGCGGCGCGCGATACGGCGCGGCTTGGCCCGGCGCTGGCCGCGCAGACCCGCCATGTCGCGCTGGGGAGCGAGGCACTGTCGCTGGCCTTTACCGTCGATGCGCGCGGCCAGACCCAGCGCCTGCCGTGGACCGGGGCGCTGCGCCTGTCGCGCAGCGATGCCGAGGCCGCGCGCGTTCTGGCGGGCCGGATCACCGCGCGGATCGCCCCGGGATCGGCGCTGGCCTTCGGCTTTGCCCAGGGCGCCGATGGTCTGGTCGCCCAGTTGCAGGGCCGCCCTGAGCCCGCCTTCCTGATCGCCCGCGCACCGCTGGATGAACTGGGCTTCGGGCAGAGCGGCGAAACCAGCTATGCGATCCGCCACCAGCTCGGTCCCTGGGGGATCAGCCTCTCAGCCGAAACGGGCTCCGCGCTGAGCGGCGCGCCGGTGCAGTTTGCCGCCAGCCTGGCGCAGCGCCAACAGGCCAGCCCCGCCCGGCGCATGGGTCTGGCGCTCGATCGCAGCAGCGGGGAGTTCAGCGCCAGCGCCGGGCTTAGCTGGCTGGGCGAGGATCGCACCGTGCTGGGCGCGCGGCTGCACGAAGGGTTCGGCCCGGGCGGCGCGGACAGCGTGCTGATCGATGCCAGCGCGGCCTGGCAGCCGGGGCGCTGGCACCTGGGTGCCGCCTGGCGCAGCGGCGTGACCTGGGCCCATGCCGGGGGCTCGGTGCTGGGCGGATCGCGGCTGGTGACATTGGCCTGGGCGCTTGATGCGCTGGTAAACGATCAGCTGGTGCCGGGGGACAGCCTTGGCCTGCGGATCGCGCAGCCGCTGCGGGTGGAAAGCGGCGGGCTGATGCTCAACCTGCCGGTCGACTATTCCTATGCCACCCTGCGCCCGAGCTTTGCCGCAAGTGCGCTATCGCTTGCCCCCAAGGGCCGCGAGATCGATGCTGAGTTGATTTGGCGCGCGCCGCTGTGGAACGGGGCGGCGATGGCCAGCCTGTTCTATCGCAAGGATCCCGGCCACTATGCCGCCGTGCCCGATGATCAGGGCGTGGCGCTGAGCTGGACCGGCAGGTTCTAGACCCACCGGTCCGCCCATCACGCGGTCAGGCGCCGGCCTTGACCGCGAATTCCCACGCCTTGTCCGCCAGCGGCTGGACGCGTTCGGACATCGCCTTGGCATGGGCCGAACTGGCCGTGCCGTCGATCACCCGCTTCTTGATGCCCTGCATGATCCCGGCAAGGCGGAAGAAGTTGTAGGCGAAGTACCAGTTCATGTCGGGCACGCTGGTGCGGCCGGTGGCGGCGCAATAGCGTTCAACCACTTCGTCCAGCTCGGGAATGCCCAGCGCCTTGCGATCAAGGTCCATCACGCCCGAACGGCCTCCGTTCTCGGTCACCCAGGCCATCGCGACATAGGTGAAATCGGCCAGCGGATCGCCCAGGGTCGACAGTTCCCAGTCCAGCACGGCCAGCACCTTGGGCTCGGTATGTGACCAGATCATGTTGTCGATCCGGTAATCGCCGTGAACCACGCTGGTGCGGGTCTGCTCGGGCAGGGTCTGGCCGAGGAACGCGATCAGGCGTTCCATCGATTCCATGTGCTCGGTTTCCGCCAGCTTGTATTGCTTGGTCCAGCGTTCGACCTGACGGCCGAAATAGTTGCCCGGCTTGCCATAGTCCGACAGCCCCGCCTGCTCGACATCAACGGCGTGCAGGCCGGCCAGAGTGTCGATCATCGCATCGTAGGTCGCGCGGCGGTAGGCCGGCGTGTCATTGGGCATCGCCCCGTCCCAGATGGTGCGGCCATCGACCATGCCCATCACGTAGAACCAGCTGCCGACCACGCTGTCATCGGTGCACAGGCCGTATTGCGGCGCCACGGTCCAGCCGGCCTTGGCGAGCGCGGCCTGGACCTTGTATTCGCGGTCCACCGCGTGGGCCGAGGGCAGCAGCGGGCCGAACGGCTTGCGCCGCAGCACGTAGTTCCCGCTCGGCGCCTCGATCTTGTAGGTCGGGTTCGATTGCCCGCCCTTGAACTTGGTCAGCTTGAGCGGACCCTTGAAGCCCGCGACATTGGCCTCCATCCACTCGGTCAGCTTGGCCGTGTCGAGCCGGTCGGCGCCTTCCGGCTCGACCGTGCCCACGAAATCCGCTTCGGCGTTGATTGCAGGTGCCTGGCTCATTGCGCCCTCACTGATCGAACACGATGACCGAGCGGGCCGAATGCCCCGCCTTCATCTTGTCGAAGCCTTCGTTGATCGCCTCAAGCGGGATGCGCTCGGCAATGATGGTGTCGAGATCGAGCATCCCGCGCATGTAGAAATCGACCAGCCGCGGCAGATCGACCGGGAAGCGGTTGCCGCCCATGATCGAGCCTTGCAGCTTCTTGCCCGAAAGCAGTTCCATCGCGCCCAGCCCGACCTTCTCATTGAGCGGCAGCATGCCCAGGATCGTAGCGGTGCCGCCGCGGCGCAGCGCGCTGACCGCAAGCTGGGCCGAAGCCGGACGGCCCACGGCTTCGATCGCGTGATCGACCCCACCCTTGGTGAGTTCGAGGATCTGCTGGGCGGCATCGGGCGATGATGCATCGACCACGTCGGTCGCGCCCAGCTTGATCGCGAGTTCGCGCTTTTCAGGCATCGGATCGGCGGCAATGATGCGCCCGGCGCCCGCAATCTTGGCGGCGTTGATCGTGGCAAGGCCCACCCCGCCGCAGCCAACCACGGCCACGGTTTCACCCGGGGTCAGCTCACACGCGTTGAACACCGCGCCCGCACCCGTGGTCACCGCGCAGCCGATCACGGCAGCCCGATCGAGCGGCATTTCGGGATTGATCGCGACGCAGGCGTGTTCGTGGACCAGCATCATTTCGGCAAAGGCCGAGAGGTTGAGCATCTGGTTGACCACCGCGCCATCGCTGGTGCGCGTCAGGCGCGGGGCCTCGCCCGGCTTGCGGCGGGTGTCCCCGCCCAGGCACAGTGACATGCGCCCGGTGACGCAAAATTCGCAGTGTCCGCAGAACGCCGAAAGGCAGGTCACCACCGCATCGCCGACCTTGACCGTGCGGACCTCGCTGCCGACCGCCTCGACGATCCCGGCGGCTTCGTGGCCGGGCACGCAGGGCATGGCGTGGGGATAGGTGCCTTCGATGAAGTGCAGGTCCGAATGGCACAGCCCGCAGGCCGCGGTGCGGATCAGCACTTCGTGCGGGCCGGGCTTGGCAATGCTGATCTGGTCGATGACCAGCGGCTTGCCGGATTGCTCGAGGATTGCTGCCTTCATCATTCTCTCCATCACATCCCCTCCCGCCCGGTGATCATCCCGCGGCGGGAGGAGTATTCGTCATTCATGCGGTCAGCGCGAAACGCCCAGGTCGCCCGAGCTGAGCCCGGCATCGGCCTGCGGCGCGTGCTTGCCAAATTCGATCCGCGCGATCGAACGGGCGTGGACTTCGTCCGGACCGTCGGCGATGCGCAGGGTGCGGATCCCGGCATAGGACTTGGCCAGGCCAAAGTCTTCCGAAACGCCGCCGCCGCCGTGGGCCTGGATCGCATCGTCGATGATCTTGAGCGCCATGCGCGGGGCCTGGATCTTGATCATCGCGATTTCGCCCTGGGCGGCCTTGTTGCCGACCTTGTCCATCATGTCGGCGGCCTTGAGGCACAGCAGACGCGAGCATTCGATGTCGATGCGGGCTTCGGCGATGCGCTGTTCCCACACCGAGTGCGAGGACAACGGCTTGCCGAAAGCCACGCGCGACTGCAGGCGGCGGACCATCTTCGACAGCGCCTCTTCAGCGACGCCGATCGTGCGCATGCAGTGGTGGATGCGGCCCGGCCCGAGGCGGCCCTGCGCGATCTCGAACCCGCGGCCTTCGCCCAGCAGCATGTTGCTGACGGGGA